>Ga0247609_10000260_pt1 | contig 76848 bp, 61 predicted proteins | sample 172DNAGHGlowgp2_FD_193487 | JGI IMG/M metagenome (GOLD analysis project Ga0247609, IMG submission 193487) | Sheep rumen microbial communities from Palmerston North, Manawatu-Wanganui, New Zealand - 1728 DNA GHGlow gp2 | ecosystem: Host-associated > Mammals > Digestive system > Stomach > Rumen ...
GCCAAACAAGTTGGTTACGACCGTCTGGCCTATTACGGCAACTTTCGACGATTGGCTGACGTGCCGTTCGGTGAACATGCTGCCTTTTTTCACCTCCATTTTCTTGATGTCAAGATAATCGGGATAGACGCCATAAATTGTTGACGGCCAGTTGTTTGCTTCGTGAATTGTCTGTCCGCCGCTTTGAACAATGGGGGAGACGTGGTCAACGAATTGTGCTTCTTTTTGAATGGCTTCCACGTCTTTGAGCGTCATACTCCGCTGCGAGCCGTCGTCTATTCGCACGCCGCCGACGCGTTCCGAGCCGGGACGGATGGTAATCATATTCGAGCCCATCTGCGAAATCTGTGCCTTGATGCTCTGCTTGGAACCTTCGCCAATGGCAAGCATAGTAATCACCGCACCCACGCCGATGATGATTCCAAGCATAGTAAGGAAAGTTCTCAATTTGTTGAGAATCACCGCTTTCCAAGCAACTTTGACTAAATTAGAGAAGACCATAAATTAATCAGTTATTGGCAATTTTGCTAATTCTTCTTTTGCATCTACTTGATGCTCATATATTTCGTCATTTATTACCAAACCGTCGCGAAGGGTGATGGTACGTTTGCTCATACGGGCAATGTCGGGTTCGTGGGTGACGAAGACGATTGTTTTTCCTTGTCGGTTGAGGTCTTGAAACAAACCCATAATCTCGTACGACATGCGTGTGTCGAGGTTTCCCGTTGCCTCGTCGGCAAAAATCACCACTGGGTCGTTCACCAGAGCACGGGCTATCGCCACACGTTGTTGCTGACCACCCGAAAGTTGGTTTGGCGTATGGAGCAATCGTTGTTGTAGTCCCACCAAGTTGAGTGCGTCAATTGCACGTTTTTGCCGTTCTTCCGACGAAATGCCGTGATGGTAGAATAGCGGCAGTTCCGCATTTTCAATACACGTTGTTCGTGGAAGTAGGTTGTATGATTGGAACACAAAACCGATTTTTGTGTTACGGATGTGTGCCAACTCGTCGTTCGACAATTTGGCCATCGAAACGCTGTCAAGGTCGTAGTCGCCGCTCGTGGGCTTGTCGAGACAGCCGAGAATGTTCAACATTGTTGATTTTCCCGAACCGCTGGTACCCATAATAGTGACAAACTCACCTTCGTAAATGTCGAACGACACCCCTTTCAATGCCCGCACAGTTTCCTCGCCGACAATGAATTCCTTGCACAAATTGTGGATTCGTATGATGGGTTTCCGTTCTTCCATTTTCGTTATCTTTTTCCTCCCGCAGGTGCACCGCCTCGGTTACCGCCACCACGGTTCGGGCGTTGTTGCATAAACGGACTCTTTGCCTGTGCGAGGTCTTTCTTGGTGACTGATTTTAACGATGTTACAACGGAATCGTTTTCGTTCAATCCGCTGACAACCTGATAGTTGATTTCGTCGCTTTCGCCTATGGTTACAGGTTTGCGTTCCAGTTTTTTGTCGGAAATCACCCACACGTAGTTTCCATTTCTGTTTGGCTTTTCGCCTTTCGAGCGTTTTTTGAACGATGCAGAATCTTTTGGACCATCTTTCGGCATTTCGGGACGTTCCATTTTCACGCCATTTTGTGCGTAATATTTTTCCAACAATTCAAAATCAATCTTGTAATTCAGCGCACTTTCGGGAATTGTCAGCACGTCGTTGATTTCGAGCGTGTAGATGGAAACCGTGGCAGTAAGTCCCGGCATCAATTTCAGGTCGGGGTTGTCAGCTTCGATGATGACAGTGTAAGTTACCACGTTAGATGTAACTTTTGGGTCAAGGCGGACTTGCACCACTTTGCCGTTGAACACGTCGTTTTGGAATGCGTCAACAGTAAATGTAACTCGCTGACCAACTTTGATTTGTCCAATGTCGGCCTCGTCAATGTCGGCTTCCACCTGCATTTTCGTCAAATCCTGTGCTATGGTGAACAACGTTGGCGTATTGAAACTTGCCGCCACTGTCTGACCTTCTTCAATGCTTTTGGAAAGCACCACGCCGTCAACTGGCGAATAAATGTCGGCATAGCCGAGGTTCGTCTTTGCTTTGTCGAGACTTGCCTTTGACTGCGTGAGCGAACTTTTTGCATTATTATATTTGTATGAAATTTCGTCGAAATCCGCTTCGCTGATGAGTTTGTCGGCATACAGCGATTTTTGTCGTTCGTAGTTTTTCTTTATGTAATTCAACTCGTTAAGAGCTTTTTCGTACGAAATCTGAGCTTCCGAAACCGACACTTTCAAATTCGTCTTGTCAAGTTCCGCAATCAATTGACCCGCTTTCACTTGGCTGTTGTAATCGACATACACTTTTTTAACTTCGCCCGAAACCTGCGTACCCACTTCCACCTGCTGAATTGGCTCGATTGTACCCGTTGCCGTGACCACGTTGGCGATTGAACCCATTGTTGCCGGTTGTGCGGAAACCACGACTACGCTGTTTTTGTTTTCCGAGAAGAATATGAAATAAACCGCCACGCCCACCGCTGCGAGCAGAAGAAGTATCAGTATGAGTTTTAATTTTTTCATATTAAAAGATACGAATAGTGATGTTGCAAAGATAAATTTTTCTGCTTATATCGAAGAATTTCTTGTGGATTTATAGACGAATTTGTGTTTGATGTGGATTACAAAAAAACTCAGGATTCGGCATAGAACGTATTTTTCTAATTTTCAAGGAAAATGGTTTGATTATACGGTGGTTGTGGCTTCGTATGACGGCACAAACTATCTACATCGTCGGGTAGTAAAACTGGCGATGCAGGTTGGTTTTTAGACGGATTCAGCGGAAGCTACCTCAATAGAATTCGTTTGGGTGTAGGTGCTCAATTTAAGTTTGATGCACACAACGGTTTGAATATCTGTTTGTTACTTGACCGAGTGAGAGACAAAATTGTTGACGCAAATGCCGAAGGAACAAAATTGAAATCCTACACAAAAGAAACTGGATTTGTGGGACAAATTGGCATAGGGTATGTTTATTCATTTTAGAAGGTGTTTTGACTTCTGTTAAAAGAAATCTACGAAAAAAATAAAATTTTTTTCTCTGAAAATCAGATGGTTGAGCTGTGTATATGATTGTATATCAGTTATATGTGTAAAATTTTTGCGTATATTTGTCGTATGGATGTGGCAACGAAGCCAATCTTAACAAAATAAAATATACAATGAATAAGATTTATTTAGACCAAATTGAAAAAGCAAAATCTTTGGTCGCAGGAGTTCAAAAACAAAAAGATGCTTTACAGCAAAAAGGCATTACCGTAGAAGTTTCGAAACTCACATCTTTGCAACAAGCATTGATTGAAAGTTCAAAGAGACAGGAAGATGCGGAGCAACAATTGAAAAAACTCCGCGATGAGGCACATTCCTGCCTTGAAACTCTGAAAAATGCGTGCAACGAACTGAAAGTGCCAATTAAAAACAATTTTCCAATAGAACAATGGTGCAATTTTGGAATCCCCGATAAACGATAATTGCTTGAAAATCTTTGAAAAACTGCTTGCTCAAACGAACAAGCAGTTTTTTTATTTTAAACTATCAGTACCAAACAAAGGTTTTGAGTAAATCTTCAGATTCAACCGCCACGCCACCGCCGCGAACAGAAAAATTATAGAACCAGAGGGGAAAAATATACGTTTTGTGAAATAGGTAGGCAAGATTGTATGTTATTCAAATTTTTTTACGAAATTTGCTGGCATATTGATAAACGCATGAAGGTAAGATATGTATTAGCACTGAGTTTGATTTTGTTGATAGGTTATTTTGGCTTCACTATTCAGACTCAAAAAGGTGCATATGTGAGTGACTATCAATATGTTAATATTCCTACCGAAGAAGTTGACCATAGTGCCGAGGTCGCAAATTTCGTAAAAACTTATTCTGATTTTTTTGAAAGCAAATTCGATTCATTGAACTCGGTTGGCGGCGCTATGACTATTGTGTATAAAGGTCAGGTGGTATTTTGCAAACCGTATGGTGTGAAAAAAATAGGAACGGCTGACTCGGTTGATATTCATACCCGTTTTCGTCTGGCTTCTGTTTCTAAAGGTTTTGCGGGAGTTTTGGCAGCAAAAATGGACGAGCGTGAGGCTATAAACCTCGATACGCCTGTAATTACGTATTTACCTTCGTTGCATTTGTCGAAAATTGAAAATCAGGAACACATAACGCTGCGTAATGTGCTGAGTCACACCACAGGTTTGTTGGGCTATTCGTTCGACCCGTATGTGGAAAGTGGTTTGTCGTATAATCAGCTATATCAGAAATTATATCTTGCCAAAATTGATGCTGCGCCAGGAAAACGATATGCGTATCAGAATGTTATATTCAGCTTACTCGACACGGTGTTGCAGTTGCGGACAAAAATGTCGTATGGCGATTTGTTGTCGGAAAATGTGTTTCAACCACTTGGAATGAAAGATGCCTCGGTTGGATTCGATGGCTTTCTGGCTGCAAAAAATTATGCATATCCGCATAAAATGATTTCTGCAAAAACGCTCACATATAAGCTCTGCGACTTGAACGACAGGTATTACACCACAGCCCCCGCTGCTGGAGTCAATGCCAGTATTTCAGATTTGGGCAAGTGGCTGAAGGCAATTATGGGCTATTGCCCACAGGTGGTTTCACCTCATGTTTTGGAAGAAATCGGCACTCCGTATATCAATGTCACGCAGTCAACCACAAAATATTGGGGATGTAACTTGGAATCAAAGGATTACGGACTTGGCTGGCGAGTGTTCCGTTATAATGGCGATGTGTTGTTATATCATGGTGGATTTGTTCAGGGCTATCGCGCTGAAATTGTTGTGTGGCCGAAAAAACAAATTGGAATGGCTATGTTGATGAACTCACCAAATGTGCTTGCACAAAAGGCAGTTCCGTTTTTTGTGAATTTGTATTCGTACTATTCCAACGATGATAGGGCGGATGGTATGACATTTTCAGAATTATATTAAAAATCCCTATGTAAATATTCTGTTCCATTTCTTTCGGCGGCGACGGCGAACCATCATTTTCCCGTGATGTGTAATGCCTCAGTATCACAACAAACGAAAATCTTTGTTAGCACGACGTTCCGACTGAGCCGAGAGGCGTTTAGAAAATCAACGGAGTGAAACGTAAAAGGCGTTGGTGCCTTAACGATAATCTATACAATACGATAGTGTGGCACTTCAACGCCTTTAGTGGAACGCAGTTGATTTTTAGCCGAGCGGGTCCGTCGGCGACCTTTCTTTGGGTTCCGTTTCTTTCGCCGCCGAAAGAAATGGAACAGTAATTTGCTTATGCAACACATTTTAATTGTATATTAGCACAAATTTTAATGTGATGAATACAAAACGACCTGTTATACTTGTTTCAAACGATGATGGAATTAGTGCGCAGGGAATTCAATTTCTTGCACAATTAATGTGCGAATTTGGCGAAGTGTATGTTGTTGGACCACAGGAACATCAGTCTGGAATGGCGCATGCTCTTACGTTTAAGGTGCCACTTCGGGCAAGGTGTGTTTCCGAATCAAAGGATTTGCATATCTACTCGTTGAACGGTACGCCCGTGGATTGTGTGAAATTCGGTTTGGACCAGTTGATACCAAACCATACCGCCGATTTAGTTGTGTCGGGAATCAATCATGGTTCAAATAGCGCAAATAGTGTAATATATTCTGGTACAGCAGCTTGTGCACGTGAAGGAGCGATAAATCGAATTCCGTCGATCGCATTTTCAAGTTTGGATTTTTCTTCGGAAATCAATTTTGAACCATACGTTCCGTATATTCGAAAAATAGTGCAAACTGTTTTGAGTCAGGGACTTGGTGAAAATGTCTTTTTGAATGTGAACTTTCCAAAACCCGAAAAACAAATTCGTGGAATGCGTGTTTGCCATCTTACCAAAGGGTTGTGGATAGAACGATTCGAAGCGGAGCAAGACCCACGGCATAATACATGCTATTGGCTTACAGGCGATTATCATAACGAAGAGCCCGACAACGAAGATAGCGATGAATGGTGTCTGGCGCACGATTATGTGGCGGTTGTGCCTATCAAAATTGAGCATACCGATGAACATACAAAACAATCTTTGTCGATTTTAAATAGTTAGTTATGAGTACAATACAGGAAAAAGTAGATAATTTTTGGCTTGGGCTTCTGCTGGGTGCCATCATTCCGCCGATAGCCTTGTTTGGCGTGTATAAATGGGTGAACCGTACCAACTCGTTTATGGAATTTATCGACAAGTTAAGCGTGTGGGGCGTGCAGACGAGCGTTTTTTTGTGGTGCATTTTGCCAATCGCGTTTGTGTTCGCGCTGTTCTATTTCCTGCACTACGACAATGCTGCGAAGGGCGTGGTGTTCCCAACTATGATTTACACAATTGTATTACTGATAATTGATTTATAACCAATAATTTTGGATATTATTCCCCGCCAGCCCCGTCATGCCGAACGAAGTGAGGCATCTCACCATTGTGAATTATGCATTGTGAATTGTACATTAAAACAGATTTCTTGCCTCGCTTTGCTCGGCTGCGAAATGACGCGATTTTGAGAATGAGGGGAAAAAGAAAGGGAAAAATTGCGGAGCAATTTTTCCCTTTCTTTCCTTTTATCCTCATCTAAGCCCCGTCATGCCGAACGGAGTGAGGCATCTCACCATTGTGAATTATGCATTATGAATTGTGCATTAAAAAAGGCCGTCTTGCGACGACCTTTCATCTACAAAATTACCGCACCGAAACGCCTACCGTTTCGCCTTCTGCCACCACAAAATACACCCTTGCCTTAAGGTTTGCATTTGCAATTTCTTGCTAATTTCAGTAAAATGCGTAATTTTGACAATAAAACAAAATCATATTATGAATAGCAACATCATATTATACACAACCGAAACAGGAAGCGTGAGCGTGCAAGTTCAGTACGAAGATGGAACTTTTTGGCTGACGCAAAAAAGAATGGCTGAATTGTTTGGCGTGGAAGTCAATACCATTAACTATCATCTGAAAGAAATCTTTCAAAGTGCTGAATTACAAGAAGTTTCAGTTATTCGAAAAATTCGAATAACTGCCGATGATGGGAAAAATTATTTGACAAATTTCTATCACCTTGATGCCATAATAGCCGTTGGTTACCGTGTGAACAGCAAACAGGCGACGCAGTTTCGCATATGGGCGACCAAAACATTGAATGATTTTATTGTAAAGGGCTACGTTCTTGATAAAGAACGCTTGATAAACGGACCAACATTCGGACACGATTATTTCAAGGAACTTTTGGTTGAAATCCGTGAAATTCGTGCGAGCGAACGCCGTTTCTATCAGAAAATCACTGATTTATATGCCCTTGCAATTGACTATGACAAAGAGGCTCCAATGACACGTGATTTTTTTGCAACAGTTCAAAATAAGTTACATTGGGCTATCACAGGACAAACTGCCGCTGAAATCATCTACAATTCCGCTGATGCTACCAAACCGCATATGGGGCTGACAACATGGAAACATTCCCCCGATGGAAAAATCCTAAAATCGGACGTGACAATCGCCAAAAATTATTTGAATGAAAAGAATATCAACGCATTAAACCGATTAGTATCAGCATATCTTGATTTGGCTGAAGACCGTGCGGAGCGCGAAATTCCAACAACTATGAGCGATTGGTGCACGATTCTTAATGATTTCTTGAATTTGGCCCAAAGACCGATTTTGGAAAATGCAGGTAGCATTACAGCATTGGAAGCCAAAATAAAAGCAGAAAACGAATTTGAGGTTTTCCGCAACATACAAGACAAACATTACGTTTCCGATTTTGATAAAGAAATTAAACGTTTGAAAGGAGAATAAAAAAGGCTGCCTCGCAGCAGCCTTTGAATGATTTCCATTTAATTGTAGGGACTGTGTCCCGGACGCACGCAGTGCGTCCCTACAGGATTACCGTACCGAAACGCCTACGGTTTTGCCATCCACAACCACAAAATACACGCCCGATTTGAGGTTTGCATTTGGGATTACGAGGATTGCAAATAGATAATATTGATAAAGCAGAAAACTATTCTCGTAAATTGTGTTTCAAAGGTTTTTGTTATATTTGCATTGTAGTGCAAAAGTGAAATAAGATACAATTACATTTAAAGCGGTGAAATACTATTTAATTGCAGGCGAGGCTTCGGGCGATTTACACGGCTCGCATCTTGTTACGGAACTGAAAAAATGTGACCCTGACGCTCAATTTCGTATTTGGGGTGGCGATTTAATGGCGCAGGCTGCTGGATGCGGATTGGTAAAACACTATCGCACATACGATTACATGGGAATTATGGAAGTGGTGAAACACGCACGTTTGATTCTCAATAACATACAATTTTGTAAAAACGACATCGCGGCGCACAAACCCGATGCCATTGTTTTTATAGATTTCCCTGGTTTTAATTTGAAAATCGCGCCATTTGCGAAACAAATCGGCATACCAACGTTTTTCTATATTTCGCCAACGGTATGGGCGTGGAAGGAAAATCGCGTGAAAACTATCAAAGCTACGATTGACCACATGTTTGTGGAATTGCCGTTTGTGAAAAAATTCTACGAAACCCGTCATAATTATTATGTTGATTTTGTGGGACATCCGTTGCTCGATTCCATTGCGCAGTTCAAGGAAAAACACACGTTGGAATCGTTTAAGGCGGCGAATAATCTGCCAGACAAGAAATTGATTGCCGTGCTTCCCGGAAGTCGTGAATATGAAATTCGGGAAAATTTGAAAACAATGCAGTCCATTTCTGAGAAATATACTGATTATCAGTTTGTTGTGGCAGGAATGTCGCGGTTTCCGCTGGATTTTTACCAAAAATATATCACGGCAAAAAACTTGTCGGTTGTGTTTGACCAAACCTACGAATTGCTGAAAAAATCCGATGCGGCAATAGTGGTTTCTGGCTCCGCAACGTTGGAAACAGCAATCTTGAATGTGCCTGAAATCATTGTGTATCAAACAAGTCCAATCACATTCTATTTGGGAAAATTGTTCGTGAAACTGCAAAATCTTGGCTTGCCGAATCTTATTATGGAACACCAAATCGTGCCGGAATTGTTGCAAGCCGATATGACACCCAAAAAGCTTTCGGAGGCGTTGGATTCAATTTTATATGATGAAAAATTCCGAAACGATATTTTGGATAATTATGCGCTGTTGCGTGAACGGCTTGGAAACGAAGGCGCGGCGCGGCGTGTCGCTACGTTGATGCAGAAATATTTGAAGGCTTAGCGAATGTTTTTCTCGCAAAAATCAATCACTTTTTCTACTTCGTATGGCGAAAACCACGTGTAATCGTTCGAACGGTTGAGCCACGTGATTTGTTTTTTGGCGTATTTGCGTGTGTTTTGTTTTATATTTTCAATGGCTTCGTCGCTGGTGCATTTTCCAGCAAAGTAATCGAAAAATTCCCGATAGCCAACGGTTTTGAGAGCAGTACAATCCTGATATTGTGATAGTTTCCTGACTTCGTTTTCCAAACCGTCGGCAATCATTTGGCCAACGCGGGAGTTTATTTTGTTGTACAATTCTTCGCGGGGCAGATTGAGGGCGATTTTTATGCAGTTGAACGGCCGCTCTTTTTTCTGTGCTTTTCGTAATTGCGTATAAGGTTTTCCTGCCTGCAAACAGATTTCTATTGCTCGTTTTATTCGTGCGGGATTTGATAAATCAACTATGTTATAATATTCAGGGTCAAGAATTTGCAACGTTTGACGAAGTGCTTGGATGCCTTTTGTTTCGTATTCTGACTGAACGTGCGCACGTAGCTCAGGGTCAATGTCGGGAATTTCGTCGATGCCGTTGCACACCGCGTCAATGTACAATCCTGAACCACCGGCTAATATGGCAACATTTCGTTTTTGAAAAATCGATTGCGCAATGTTCAGCGCTTCTTGCTCGTATAACCATGCATTGTAATATTCGGTAACGTGCTTTGTGCCAATAAGATAATGCTTTGCCTGATTGAGTTCTTCCTGCGATGGCACCGCCGTGCCAATCTGCGGTTCAATAAAAATTTGTCGTGAATCAGCCGAAATAATTTCCGTGTCGAAGTGTTTCGCTACTTCGATAGCAGTTTTTGTCTTTCCAACAGCCGTTGGACCAGCAATTACAATCAGGTTGTTCATTAATAATCGTAGTCGTTCCCGTAGCCGCCACCGCCAAAGTCGTCGTAACCGCCACCAAATTCGTCGCCGAAGCCTAATTCGTCGCGGTCTTCATTGCTGAACAAATCATCGTCGTCGATGCCAGTTTCACCAAACATTTCAGCTAAATCTTCATCGTTGTCGTCCATTTTTTGTAGTGGAGGATTACCAGTGGAGTGGGTGCAGGCTGGATATTTTTTCTTTGCTTCTTTGGGATGGATGTCAACCAAGGTGCAGAACAACGCTCTGTCGCCAAAAAAGTCGAATTGGTAAATCAATTTGTCTTCTTTGTTGGAAATGAACTCGTTCAATTTTGTCTTTTGCATGGGAATTGTGCCCGTGTCCTCTGCGCCCATATCGAACAAAGTGATTTCCTGCTCCTTGTCCCATTCATCGTTGGAAACAAAGAATGACGTCATTTCTGAATCTTTGAAATCGCACGCTTTAAGAATCGCTTTGTGGAAACTCAAAAACGTGTCGTCTTCCGAAATTTCTATTGTTCTGCTGAACAATTCATTTTCGTCGCTAATAATTCTAAATTTGTAAATCATAGTATTGTCAGATTAGTTATAAATTCTATTGTTTTGTTATATTCTTCTATATCAATTTGTTGTGTAGAACCAAAAGGAATACATTTTTTATAAAATAGGTCTTTGTTACTTACTATATATTGTATGTTTTCTTTTTGATTTTCCACCGTTTTTTGCACTTGTGAAATATCGGAATATTTTTCGTAAAAAACAACAGCTAATGGAGATTTTAATCTGACATCTTCTTTCAAAATCAAAAATCCATTATCTAAATGCGTTTGTTGCGCCACTAAATATATTGATTTATTGTACTCGTAGTTGTTCATATATTTGTAGTGCATAGTCACGTAGTTGTAAGGTTCGAGCGCATCGAGGATCTTTTTCTCGTCGAATGAATCGGGCATATAAATTTTGGTGACGTTCCGTTTGCTCAATCCGTAATTTGTAAAAATATCGTTGCCGAGCAGTTTCAAATCTTCATCGCTTTCATCGCCGTGAAGAATGGCGATAGACGTTTGTTCGTCGCGGATAATGTGCGGATATTTTTGAAGATAGCGCTCAAAACTGCCGTTCGTTTTGGGAGTTATGATGGCGTCGAATTGAGTGAGAAGACCGTTGTGGATTTCAATGTTGTTGGTGAATTGTGGTTCTATGCTTATTAGTTCCAACAGTAAATACGAAATGAGGATGGAATCGCAGTCGGACGGTTTTACCGCCAAAATGTTTCCAGAAATGAGTACGCCCAATACGTCGGGAAAGCTGTCGAAGGGCGTTTTGCCTTCGGTGATTACCGCTATCCGTTGGGGCTTGCTTTCTCGGAACGAAAATTTCGACACCCACGAACGGAATTGTTTTTCCTCCAAAAATTCGGCTATTTCGCTGAGTGCCAGTGTTGTGTAAGTAGGCGAAAACCACGGATTCTTTGCTTCCGCACGCGAAAGTGTTTTCGCAAAATCGGCATTTTGTTCGTTGTTCTCAATGGCGTTCTGAATGGTGCGCCCTAACGAAATAAATGCCGAAATGCGTTGTTCTAAATCCATTTTCTTGTAATTATCGCTCGTCGATGATTTTTACACCCGGATTTTTGGCTTTGTCAAATGTGAACGAAGCGTCAGGAATCTGTTCGTTCACCTTGAATGTGTTGACTGTGATGGTGTATTTGTTTCCATCTTTTGCGGAATATTCCACTTTCCACAGTTGCGATTTGTCTTTGTCGATAGACAAACGGATTTTTGAATATTCGCTGTTTGCCACATCTTCGGGGTAGAGGTCAATCACGTAGATTGCACGGCTTGCCTCGAAACGGTCTTGAATGAATTTGTATTTAAATCCTTTTTCGTACATCGTGAGAACCTTTGCGGGATTGAGCACATCGCTGTCGTTGTTGTCAACATTCGAAACCACAACTTCTTTTTCTTCCACCATATGCGTCCACAGCGTTTTGCCGTCGCAGTACAATACATTGTCGAGAATCGAAAGTTTGTACTTTTGGCCTTTCATCACCAAGGTGCCGTTAGTTTTGTCGTTTGCGCCTTGTGGCGAAGTGTGAACCAACGTGTATCCGATATTGATAGAGCTGTAGCTCTTTGTTTTTTGCGAAACTTTGTCAAGAATTTCTTTCGCGTTTTTTGTGTTTTGTCCGAAAACTGCTCCTGAGCAGATTGCAAGGACCGAAATGATTGAAAGTAATTTTTTCATACTTGTATAAAATTTAAATGCTATGAGCATTAAACAATAATTGTTCCAAAATTAAACTCCTTTTAAAATTCCGTTAGCCCGTAGGTTATTTAATATTTGTTCCAATCCGATTAAATCTGTTGTGATTTCGCGGGCTTTGCTACCATTGTATGCACCCACAATTTTGTATCGTTCCAATTGGTCCATAATTCGACCGGCACGGTTGTAGCCGACTTGGAATTTACGCTGAATAGCCGACGTGGAGCCTGTTCCCGCTTCAATGATAGTACGTGCGGCATCTTCGAACAATGGGTCGAGTTCGCCAGCGCCTTTGTCGCTGTCGCCGCCGCCAGAATAGCCGCTGTCTTGATTTTTCTCCTTGACTTCAGGCAGTTGCATCGGTTGTCCGTACCCTTGTTGGTTGCCAATGAAATCGACAATCCGTTCCACTTCTGGCGTATCGACAAACGCACATTGTACGCGTTCCAACGCATTTCCTGCGTACGATACAAGCAAATCTCCCTTGCCGACCAAACCTTCGGCCCCCGGTGTTCCCAAAATAATCATACTGTCGGTATTCGATGCAGTACGGAACGCAATACGTCCTGGAATATTCGCTTTGATGACACTGGTGACGATTTTCACGCTCGGCTGTTGCGTGGCAAGAATCAAGTGCATACCAACTGCACGGGCTTTCTGGGCGATACGTGCGATAGGCGTTTCAATTTCCTTACCTGCCTGCATCATAAAATCACCATACTCGTCTATTATAATAACAATGTATGGTAAATATTTGTGACCCTGTGTCGGCAATAAATGGCGATGAATGAATTTGTCGTTGTATTCAATGATGTTTCTGCATCGGGCGTTCATCAACAATTTATAGCGTTCCTCCATTTCTTCGACAAGGGAATTCAACGTGGTGATTACCTTCATGCAGTCTGTCAAAATAATGTTTTCCTCGCCGGGATATTGTGCCATGTAATGTTTTTCCAAACCACCGTAGATGCTGAATTCCACCATTTTCGGATCAACCATCACAAATTTAAGTTGCGACGGATGTTTTTTGTATAACAACGAAGTAACAATGGCGTTCAATCCGACCGATTTTCCTTGTCCAGTGGAACCTGCGACCAACAAGTGCGGCATTTTTGCAAGGTCGAACATATACACATCGTTGGTGATTGTTTTTCCCAATGCCACAGGCAATTCCATTTTCGATTCCTTGAATGCTTTGGAGTTGATAACGGAATACATCGACACCGTTTGTCGGTTTTTGTTAGGAACTTCAATACCAACCGTTCCCTTGCCCGGAATTGGTGCAATGATACGGATACCAAGAGCGGAGAGGCTCATCATTATGTCCTTTTCGAGCGACTGGATTCTTGAAATCTTTGTTCCCGCCTTTGGTACGATTTCATAAAGCGTGATGGTCGGTCCGACCGTAGCCTTAATCGTTTCTATTTCGATGCCAAAATCTGAAAGTGTTTTTTCAATAAGATTTTGGTTTCTGATTTGTTCGTCGTAGTCAACTTCAACGGCTTGCTCGTCATTTGGATATATTTTGAGCAAATCAATTCCTGGCTGTTTGAAATGCGACAAGTCCGCTTTCGGGTCATAGTCCTGCATTTTCATCTCAATATGACTGGTGTCTTCAACAGCCGTATTGGTATTGGTTATCTGCATTTTCCCGTCAGGAATATGAGGTGGAGTCACTGGGTGTGGCGGTACAATCGTCGTTTCTACCTCTGGCACGTTTTCCTCTTGTGTTTCAGATTCTTCATCTGTAGGAGTGTCTTCTGTATCATCTTCCTCGTCGTTCGGATCTAATACAATATCATCGTCATCATCAGTATTTACAGGTTCTGTTTCCGTATCAGAAGATTTATCATCTTGAAGAGATGGTTCTTCCGAAAATTCGTCGGTATTTGTATTGGTTTCAGAGACTTCAGTTGTTTCAACCACAGGTTCTTCTGTTTCCTTTTGTGTTTGTGGAATTTCTTCTTCTATAACTGTTTCTACTGGTTGAACATCAACAATTTGCGGAGTTGGTTGTGTTGGCATTGGTTGTTCAGCAACAGTTTCAACGGGGGGTTCGACTTGTTGTTGTTCCTCAGGTTGTTCATTTTCAATTGTTCCCGTGTTGTTCGTAATTTCTTCGTTTTCAATAGTTTCCGATTTCCTATTGCGTAAATCCGCAATTTTTTGTTGGAAGAACGGCAACACTTTTTTGAATGTGAAAATTGTATAGAGAGCGTCAACCACAATAATCAGCAATCCAGTGACGAACGAGCCGAGGACACTACGAAGTAGTTGATAGCTAATATGATAGCCAATATAACCACCAATATTTCCATCAAACAAATCGTTGCAGAAAAATCCAAATGTGATTGACAGCACGAGCATCATTGAAATGGCGACGAACACGTAGCGTTTTACGTTGAGTTTTTTCATAAACGCAAAGTCGAAAAACCGCAACATAAAGAAAAAGCAGAGGAAAACTATGGCAAACGAGCCGATTCCGAACCAGTCGTGTATGAATTTCTTTGAAAGCAGTGCGCCTAATTTACCGCCTTTATTCAGGATTTCAATAGGTTGAGCCTCTTCCAGCGCAGGGTCGCTTGTGTCGGTTTGCGAAAAGAGGAATTCGCCCGCGCTTTTGTTCAGCAGTTCGCTTTGGTCGTTTTCCCATGTAAAGAAAAACGAGAAGAAGGAAAGTGTGAGAATCGCCCCAACAATCAGAAAGCAACTGCCGATGGCAATGCGTTTTGTTTTGTTGGATTGTTTTGTAGTATCGTTTTGTTCGCTCATTAAAATTCCATTTTAAGGTATTCGTCAAAAATCGCATTCATAGAATCCACATCAACCTTCACAAAATCGTTGGGAATGAGGAATTTTGCGCTGTCAACTGGCGAATCGGAAATATCGCTGAGGCTTATGTGCATTGATATGTCTTTCAATGCGATACGGTAATCGAGCAGCACGCCGTCGATTTCCTTGTAGGGCGTGTGCCAATTGGGTTCGTGCACTTTTATATCTTTTGTGTACCAAATATCGTATTCTTCTTTTGTTGGGTCTTCGAATGACACGTGGACTTTGTGGGCGGTCAATCCTAAAATTTCCTTTTCATCCTTTGTGTGGGTAAGGATTATTCCCGGCATTGGGTCGAAGCCAATCATCCGTTCGCCGAATTTTGCGCCGCACGTATATTTTTTCGGCATAAAATAAAACAGCACGCTGTTGGTCTTATTGCGGAAATTCGATACATAGGCGGTGCGGAACATTCCGAATGCGCTGATTTCCATAGTGGAATTCCTGTCTTTGTAATAGTATTTCATTGTTTCCGGCAAAAGCCCGATAATACTGCGTTCCGCCTTTTCTTGCTCGTTGAACTCTATTTTATATGTAAGCGTGCCTTCGTTGTTGCCTTTCTTGCACGAAAAGCAGAGCAACGGGATGGCTGCTATAATAAAGGCTTTGAAAATATGTGACCGTATGTTTCCCAAAACAATTTTAGAATTCGTGCAAAGGTACAAAAAACAACATTAACTTTCTACTTCGAAGAACACTTTATAAAAACTTTTTCCTTTATTTTCGTCGTAGCCCCGTTCAAGGTATTCAGGACGGGAATGTACGTAGATGTGAAAATTCTTGTCGAGTTTGATAACGCTGCGCAAATATTTTTTCGATTTTTTTACTGCGATTTCGTCAATGTTGAACGATGATGGCGCTTCCACGTCGAATTGGTTGCGGTAGCGTTGTTTGAAATTATCGAATTGTTCTATAACGTGTTCGTTTCCAATGATTTCTTTGTTGAATTGGTCGGCGTTGAATGTCGGATTTGTTTGGAAATAGTTCAGTGAATTTTGCAAAAATCGAATTCGTTCCTCATTTTTGATGTTTTCGTCCTGCGCCAGACATTCGTCGTTGAATTCCTTACAGATTTTTAAAAATGATTCTGTGTTAAAGTATTCGTTTTCAATAACTTTCGCTTCTAAAAATTTGTCAATCCAATATACATTGTCGCCTTTGCTGGAATCGTGTGCTTTCAGTAAATAGCCGTATTCCTCGTCAATGTTGAAGATGATGCAGCCTTTGTCGAGTTTTTTGAGGCTGATGCCGCAGTCTGCCTGAAAATTCACTTCGTTTTCGTTTTGCAGAATCTTCAGGAACGTTTCCTTGTGTTCCGATTTAAAAATTCCGATTGCGTCAACGGTTTGGTCATCGACTTGGCAGTTTGAGAAATGCACCACATAGAATTCACTGCGCGTTTCGTCGGTTTCGTCAAGAATATCATAGAGAGCTTCGGCAAGACGAATTGACGATTCGTAGAATTTGCTTTTATCTTTGAAAACTTGGGAAATCTCGTTTGCCACGGTCGCATTGTTGTCCTTAAAACGGTATAAATCAGGTGATTTGAGAGCAAGCGAAAAATACGTGTTCAAAATCATCTGCGTTTGCTCGTCAATAAATTGGATTTCGTGCTTCGAGTAGAAGTTTTCACGCATGGAATCGCCTTCTTGAGCCGCCTTCATTCCGATTTTGTGAATGACTATCGAGTCTATTGTTGATTGTTCAAATTGTATCATACCTCTTAAAATATGCAACAAAAGTAGTATTTCGGTCACTTATTTACAAATAAAGATATTAACCATAATATTTTCGTCCGTTCCGTTAGTTTTATCGGAATAATTCATAAATTTGTGAACTTTTTAATAACAAGTAAAACTAAATTTTTCTATGCAGTACGGATATTTTGATGACGAAAGGAAAGAGTACGTTGTTACTCGTCCCGACACTCCTCGCTCGTGGAGTAACTATTTAGGAGATGTGACCTATGGTGCGTTGATTACAAACAATGCAGGTGGATACAGTTTCTACAAATCGGCAGCTCAAGGTCGTTTTATGCGTTTCCGTCCAAACACAATCCCTATGGACCAACCAGGACGCTACGTATATGTTCGCGACAACGACAGCAAGGATTACTGGAGCACCGCTTGGCAACCTGTAAGCAAGTCGCTGAAAGAATACAAGACAACCTGCCGTCACGGTAGCGCGTATTCAATCATCGAGTCAGAATATTCCGACATTCTTATGAAATCAACGTATTTCGTGCCACTTGGCAAACAATACGAATGTTGGATGGTGAAACTTACCAACAATAGCAAAAAAACTCGTAAGTTGAGCTTATTCACCTACGTTGAGTACGCAAGCCACTGGCAATTGTGGATGGACCTTATCAATCTTCAATATACACAATATATTATGAAGATGACATACAAGGACGGAATCATCAACCATTGCATCAATCCTCATTTGGAAATCGAGGAAAAAATCGACGCTGGTCAGAAAAATACGTTCATCACAATGGTTGGCACCGAAGTCACTGGCTTCGACACTGACCGTGAGAAATTCATCGGCCCTTACCGTTCATACAACAATCCGCTGGTTGTTGAACAAGGAAAATGTAACGGCTCGTTGGCCGAAGGCGACAACGGTTGCGGTACGTTGCAGACCGACATCACTTTGAAAGCAGGCGAATCAAAGGAATTCGTCGTGATTATGGGTATCGGTCAAGGTTCAAAACAAGGCAAGAAAGCTCAAAAGGAAATTCCTTCATACGCTGTTGCAGAAAAGGAATTCAACAAATTGGTTGACTACTGGCACAACCGTATCCAAGGTATGACGGTGAACACTCCTGACGCTGAATTCAACAGCCAAATCAATATGTGGAGTCCGTTCAACTGTTTGATGACATACTCTTGGAGCCGTGCCGCAAGTCTTGTATATAGTGGCGAACGCGACGGTCTTGGCTACCGCGATACGGTACAAGATATGCTTGGCGTGCTTCCTGTTATCAACGGCGAAGTAAAAGAACGTCTTGAATTGATGATTACCGGTCAGGAATCAAACGGTGGTGCTATGCCGGTTGTGAAACCATTCGACCACACTCCAGGCAAAATGCCAAAAACTGCCGACGAAGATTATCGTTCCGACGACTGTATGTGGTTGTTCAACACAATTCCTGCATACATTAAAGAAACAGGCGATTTGAAATTCTACGACAAAGTGCTTCCATATTCCGACAAAGGCGAAGCAACAGTGCTTGGTCACTTGCGTCGTGCAATTGAATTCAACCTTGAACGCGAAGGTGCTCACGGACTTCCTTGCGGTTTGAAAGCCGACTGGAACGACTGCTTGGTACTTGGTCAGAAAGGTGAAACGACATTCGTGGCATTCCAGTTGCGTTATGCCTTGAAGACATACGCCGAAATCTGCGAAATGAAGAAATTGCCGAAAGAAGTGGAATGGGCAAATAAAGAATTAAAGAAACTTGATGAAACTATAGAAAAATATGCTTGGGATGGCGAATGGTTTGTTCGTGCATACAACGAAGCAGGTGAAGTATATGGTTCAAAAAATAGCGCAGAAGGTCAAATTTGGTTGAACCCACAATCTTGGTCTGTATATAGTGGTTATGCAACAGGTAAGAGAGCAGATGTTGTTTTGAACTCTGTTAAGAAAAAACTTGCTACAGAACACGGTGTTATGTTGGTAACAAAACCATACATCAAGACAGACTTGTCGGCAATCAAGGCACCATTGTTCTTGCCAGGTATGAAGGAAAACGGTGCTATTTTCCAACATCCACAAGGTTGGATTGTAATTGCCGAGACATTGCGTGGCAACGGAGAAAACGCATATAAATATTTCCGTGCTTATATGCCAGCGGCATACAACACGAAAGCTGAAATCCGCGAAATTGAGCCATACGTTTACGCTCAGTCAACGAACAGTAAGTTCAACACCCGTTTCGGTGCTTCCCGTCTTCCTTGGTTGACAGGTGCCGCAACGTGGTCGTATTACGCTGCCACAAACCACATTATGGGTGTTCAGCCAGACTACGATGGCTTGGTAATTGATCCATGCGTTCCAAAAGATTGGAAGAATTTCGGTATGACACGTCGTTTCCGTGGCAAAATGCTTGACATTCAAGTAAAGAACCCAAAAGGCGTACAAAAAGGTGTTAAGTCAATCACTATCAACGGTGTTGCAATCAAAGGTAACAAAATTCCTTTGAGCAAAATCAAAGCACAAAATACTGTTGAAGTTGTGATGGGATAAGAGTAATCTGAATTCTATGTAAAAAATCCGTTGGAGTTGCTCTGACGGATTTTTTTGTTTTAGAATTATCCCTTTAATCTTTCAGAAATTTGTTCCATTTCTTTCGGCGGCGAAAGAATTTTGCGATTAAGTGAGAGCAAAGAAAATGTATTTTCTTTGCCGAACGTGAGCAAAATGCCAAAAGGAAACGGAACCCAAAGAAAGGCCGCCGACGGACCCGCTCGGCTAAAAATCAACTGCGTACCACTAAAGGCGTTGCACACAAAAATAGCCATCCAAATCGAATGGCTATTTAATTTATAATGTATGAATAGTTTATTCTATACTTACTTGTCGTAAAATTGGTTGTTCGAGTGAGATGAACGTTTCGGTGCTTGCAACGCCAGGAATTTGTTGCACTTGGTTGCTCAGTATTTGCATTAAATGACTGTTGTCTTTGGCATATATTTTCATTAGCAGACCTAAATTTCCTGTAGTGTAGTGGCATTCCACGATTTCCTTGATTTTTTTCAATTCTTCCAATACACTTCGATACACGCCACCTTTCTCGAAATGTACGCCAACGTATGCGCAAGTGGTGTAACCCAAAGCGGTTTCGTTCATTAAATAACAAGAGCCTTTTATTAATCCTGAATCTTCCAATTTGCTGACTCTCTGGTGTATAGCAGCTCCAGAAATGCCACAATTACGAGCTATTTCAAGAAATGGGATTCTTGCATCGGAGGACAATAATTTTAATATCTTTTTGTCGATTTCGTCAATCTGCACAGCCATTTTGTAAAATTTTAGAACACAAATGTAACAAATTTCTTAATAGGTAGGATTAATGCGGAAAAATTTCTAATTTTACGTTTGATTATGTCAGACGTAGCAATTAAAATAGAAAACGTTTCTAAGCAATACCGTTTAGGTCTTGTTTCCACTGGCACGTTGTCGCACGACCTGAACCGTTGGTGGGCTACGAAGGTTATGCGCAAGGAAGACCCCTATCTTAAGATTGGCGAGGTGAACGACCGTACCACAAAGGGATCTTCCGATTACGTGTGGGCGTTGAAGGACATAAATATGGAGATAAAACAGGGCGATGTGGTGGGAATCATAGGCAAGAACGGTGCGGGAAAATCCACGTTGCTGAAACTGCTCTCGCGGGTGACTGCTCCCACAACGGGCACTATCTCGTACAAAGGCCGTATTGCCTCGTTGCTCGAAGTTGGCACGGGTTTCCATCCCGAACTTACTGGCCGTGAAAACATATATATGAACGGAGCCATTATGGGTATGAGCAAGGCGGAAATAACCCGTAAACTCGATGAAATTGTTGACTTTTCTGGTTGCGAGCGTTATCTTGATACGCCCGTGAAACGCTATTCCAGCGGTATGACCGTGCGTTTGGGCTTTGCCATTGCCGCCCACATAGAACCCGATATTCTTGTGGTTGACGAAGTTCTTGCCGTTGGCGATGCCGAATTCCAGAAAAAAGCCATTGGCAAAATGCAGGACGTGAGCAGGGGAGAGGGAAGGACGGTGCTGTTTGTGAGTCATAATATGGCAAGTATAAAACAGTTGTGTAATGTGGGGTATGTACTTAGAAATGGACTAATTGCTTATTCTGGAAATATCAAAGATGCTGTTGAATTTTACATAGGAGAAAGTTCAAATTCCGAAAATCAGTATTTTGAAGATATGGCGACAGCGCCAGGAAATGATGTGATTCGCATAAAATCTTTTGAAATTGTTGCAGGAGATGGACGAACACAAATAGATATTGAATCGGGAATAAAATTCAGATTAACATTTATGTGTTACAAAGAAAATGCGATGCTCGATGTTAATATGAAAGTTGTGACATTGGATAATGTAGTTGTTTTCCAAGTAGGGCAAGCAATTGGTGAAATAGGTGAAAAAGATTCAAAAAAAGGTTTCTATTCTGTTGATTTTGAATTAAAACCATATACAATAAATGCAGGGAAATATCGTGCGGAAATTTTCTTTGGAGAAAATCAGCGTTATGTAGTGTATTCGGGATTTGAACAATGTTTTTCTGTAGAAAATACATTGTCAGATATGGGATTTAATCAGAGTATACAACCTGGATTATTACGTCCTAAAAATGATTTTAAGATTGTTTATGAAGGATAAAGTTATGGATGCAAAAAGGAGTACAATATCAGATTGCCGTATTATTGACTTGCGGAAGATAAGCGATCCACGAGGGAATCTTACTCCTATAGAAGGTGGAGATGATGTCCCATTTGATATTAAGCGCGTGTATTATCTCTACGATGTGCCAGGTGGTGAGAGCCGTGGTGCGCATGCTCATAAGCAATTGTATCAGCTAATTATCGCTGCAAGTGGTTCTTTTTCTGTGACCCTTGATGATGGAACAGACAAGAAGTCATTTAATTTGAATCGCTCATACTATGGATTGTTGATTGTGCCAGGCATTTGGCGTGTTTTGGATGATTTCTCGAGCGGAGCAGTGTTGTTGTGTTTGGCAAGTGAACATTATGAAGCAATCGATTATATTCGAGATTATGATGAATTTTTGAAATATAAACAATAAAACATAGAAAATATATGAATCCATATAAGTTTTTACTAAAACACTATAAGGCAATAAATGAAGCCAGTATTGAATTAAATGGTATAACCGTTTTAGCAGGAGAAAATGGAGCAGGGAAAAGTACCATTACTCGTTGTTTATATTATTTAGTAGAAGGAATAACACGGTATGAGGAATTTGCATATGAAGAATTTTGTAATGATGTTTATTCTATTTTACGCGATTTTCGAATGATTCTTCGTGATACTCGTTTAATGAATGAGGAACTTGTTTTTTTGATAAATAAGTGGAGTAAAAATTCAAAAACGATAGAATATGGTTCAAAAGATGATACTTTTCAATTAACAAATGACGCCATAGATATAATAAAAAAATTTGGTGATTATGTAAATGATAATATTAAACAAAAAGGAGTCCTTCGTACTAGTTTGATTCGTGCGATGATGTATTTGGATGTAGAAGATATTGAAAATTTTGATAAACAACAATTTGTTGAGAAATATAAAACTAGGGTAAATGCATGTTATGATGATTTTGTTAAGAAATTAAATAGTCGTTCTGTTCGGTATTTGTTTAATTATATTAGACAACATTTTGATAGAACTCTCAAAATACCAAAGTCGATAGATTTCTCTGAATATGGTGTCTCTATAATAGGTAAAAGTTCATTTGGTCATTTATTGGGATTACGTAGAGCTATTTATATAGATACACCTATGGCAGTAGGAAATGGAGGAATAGAAAATCAATTGTGGGCAAATTTATCTGTTTTATTGGTAAAAGAGAATAATGTTGACCTTGATGTGTCCATACGGAAAATGTTGAAGAGAATACAACACATTATTCATGGAACAATACAATTAAAAGAAGATGTTTTTGAATCTAGTATGAGATATGTTAGAGAAGATCAGTTAGATATTCCCCTTATAGAAACTGCTACTGGAATAAAATCATTTGCGTATATTATTCGATTGCTACAGAATGGATACCTTGATAAGAATACATTGTTGATAATTGATGAACCAGAAGCTCATTTGCATCCCCAGTGGATAGTGGAATATGCTCGGATTTTAGTTTTACTTGAAAAGGAAATTGGAGTTCGCATTCTTATTGCGAGTCATAATCCAGATATGGTAGCAGCCATTCAATCAATTGGTAAAAAAGAGGGAATAGATAATGCTATTACTTTTTATCAAGCGTATTCTTCTAAGGATCCTTATGAATATGAATATAAAAATTTAGGACTTGAAATCACGGAGATTTTTAAGTCGTTTAATATTGCTTTGTCACGTATAGAAGACTATGGAACAGCTAATAATAAATAATGATTATGTACATGGTTGTCAACTATGGTCGTGTTGTAAATCAACTTTGCAAGGTATTTCGGATAGAGATTATCCTGGCAAAAATTATTTTAAACCTTTACCAAATATAGATGCACTGGATTTAGATACTTATGAGAAATCATTGCATAAAAAATCTTTAGAATGTACTGGTGATGCGACCATAGGTGTCGCAATAAATAAAGATGGCGAAAATTTGGTTGATTCATATCTTTTATTGGTCGAACTCCGTATGGGATACAAAAATGGGGATAATTTAAAGTTAGAAAAAATACGAAAAAAGGTAGAACATTCAATAGGTATTTTAAATTCTTCTGGCGCTGTTCGAATTTATCAAAATTATTTTTTTATTTTTACAGATACTGAGGCTCCGCATGCAAAAAATAAAATTAATCGTAGAGCAAATGAGATTGGACGAATGAAACAATATAAAGTGTTTTCAGTGTCTGAGTTCAAGGATATGATTATAGACCCAGCATCGCTTCCTTATGTTCCAGAAAATTGTGCGGAAAGTATTAAGAAATCATTTGCAGGGGCTTTGAAAAATAGTTCGAATTTTGAAAAATTTTCGAATTATTGGTCAGAAAAGATTAAAGACTATAGAAATAGGAATGTTTTGCAAGAGGTAAAATATATATCAGAAGTATTAATAGAAGAGATTACTAATGCTAAAAATAGGATAGATTCATCAAGCGATTTATATATAGAAATGGTAATAATGGAAGAAGAACTGGAAGGGAATAGGTAGTAAAACTGTTAATTAAAATAATCATTTTGATAGAAAGGTTAATGAATTTACTATTAAAGATAAATATTTTACAAGAAAATAGAACTCGCGAGTTAATAAAGCAAATATCAAGGTTGAATTTCATCGGGTTCTGTATGCTTGGTGTTGGCATCAGAGAAGTATGATGAGAGTGATTATATAAGAAAATACGAAGATTTTAAAGAATATAAGAAATGATACACACATTGTCCGATTGTCAGGCTTCTGTGCCAGAATCAACAAATATCTGGCAGTTTTGTGTGGTTCTACCAAATGCACGTATTGGAGAAAATTGCAATGTGTGTAGTCATTGCTTCATTGAAAATGATGTTATTATAGGAGACAATGTGACAATAAAGTGCGGGGTGCAGATTTGGGATGGAATACGAATGGAGGACAATGTGTTTATTGGACCTAATGTGACGTTTACGAATGATAAGTTTCCTCGTTCGAAACAATATCCCGAAAAATTTGAAAATACTATTATACGAAAAGGTGCGAGTTTAGGTGCTGGATGTACGGTGTTGTGTGGAATAGAGATAGGTGAAAATGCTATGATTGGCGCTGGCAGTGTTGTGACAAAAAACGTTCCTGCCAACGAGTTATGGGTGGGAAATCCAGCACGATTTGTTAAAAAGATTGAAAAATGATACCATTTCTTTCATTACAAGATATTACAGCAAAGTATTTCGAAGAAATCCATAAGGTGGTTTCTCGTGTTGTTGATTCTGGTAGGTATCTGCAAGGCGAGGAAAACAAATGCTTTGAAGCGGAATACGCAAAATATATAGGAACAGACTATTGTGTGGGGGTCGCCAATGGACTTGATGCCTTGGTGCTGATTTTGCGTGCGTATATGGAATTGGGTATTTTACACGAAGGCGATGAGGTGATTGTTCCTGCAAATACCTACATTGCCTCAATACTTGCCATAACAGAAAATAATCTGATTCCCGTATTGGTGGAACCACGATTTGACACATTGGAAATTGACGATGAACTAATCGAATCGAAGATTACAGAACGGACAAAGGCAATAATGATTGTTCATTTGTATGGGCGATGTGCATATACAGAAAAAATAGGGTTGCTTTGCAAAAAGTATAATCTAAAGTTAATTGAAGACAATGCCCAGTCGCATGGATGTACATTTGAAGGTAGAAGAACTGGGGCAATAGGCGATGCTGCAGGACATAGTTTTTATCCAGGGAAAAACCTTGGCGCATTAGGCGATGGTGGTGCGGTGACAACTAATGATGGAGATTTGGCGGAATGCATTAGAGCATTGGCTAATTACGGCTCTCAGCAAAAGTATATCTTTAAGTATAGAGGGAGAAATAGTCGTTTAGATGAAATCCAGGCAGCCGTTTTGAGGGTAAAGTTAAAGTATTTGGATGATGATAATAGGTTACGACAACAAGTAGCTGCATATTATTATGAAAATATCCAAAATCCTCAGATAAAATTACCAACTCGTTTGCCTAATGAAAACAATGTGTATCATTTGTTTCCTATTTTTTGTGAGAGACGAGATGAGTTGCAGGCGTATCTTGCAGAACAAGGCATTCAAACATTGATTCATTATCCTGTTCCAGCACATAAGCAAGAATGTTATAAGGAGTGGAATGCTATTTCTTTGCTTATTACAGAACGGATAGCAAAAGAAGAATTGAGTTTGCCGATTGGTCCTGTGTTAACAAATGAAAAAACAGAAATAGTTGTGGAACAGCTTAACGCATTTATGTGATATGGAAGAAAAAATGCCATTGGTTTCGGTTGCTGTTATAACCTATAATTCATCTAAGTATGTGCTTGAAACTTTAGAGAGTATCAAAGCACAGACATATAAGAATATTGAATTGATTATTTCGGATGATTGTTCCACCGATAACACAATGCAGTTGTGTAAAAAATGGTGTGAGCAGAATGAGGATCGTTTTGCTCGGATACAATATGTTGAGGTGGAGCAGAATACTGGTGTTTCTGCAAATTGTAATCGTGCTGAAGATGCGTGTCAAGGAGATTGGGTTAAGTTGATTGCAGGAGATGATATGTTATTGCCGAATTGCATAACGGATTTTATGGAATATGTACAAACACATGATGATGTTGTATATGTGTTTGGAAAAGTAAAATATTTAGGAAAACAATTAGAAAATGAAATAGATTATAGATTCTATCAGTCAAATAGTATAGAAGAACAATTAAGAAAAGTAGTAGTAGGAACATTTATACCTGCATGTACGTGTTTCTATAATAAAATAAAAAGCACAAAAGAAGGACTTAAATATGACGAAAAAATACCGATGTTTGAGGACACTCCGAAATGGATAAATGCAATTAAGAAAGGTTTTCTTTTAAGATTAGTTGATAAATACGTGTGTGTATATAGGGTGGGACATAATGAGTCTTTGTCTTCTGGTAATTTGCATTATCAATCTTTTATGAGAAGTAAAAGATTGGTTTATTTTTATTACCTGTATCCAGAATTAGTCAAAATAAATAATCAAAAAGCTGTTGAGTCAGTTGTTGATTTTGAGATGAGATGGTATAACAATTACTTTGAAATAATGAATTCTACAACGTATAAGGTAGGTTCGTTTGTATTGTCACCTTTTCGAGTTTTGAAAAAGCTATGTAAGAGTATTAAAACACGGTACGTTTCCATTAGATATATTTTTTTATAAAAAAGAATATTGTTAGATATAGACGTAAATGTAAAATAATATTGCGAATTGTTGTTTGATAGATAAATGAATACGATTAGTGAAGATATATTGGTAAGTGTTGCGGTGATAACATATAATTCTTCAAAATATGTGCTTGAAACGTTAGAGAGCATAAAGGCGCAGACTTATCAGAATGTAGAATTGATTATTTCGGATGATTGTTCAACCGATAACACAATGCAGTTGTGTAAAAAATGGTGTGAACAGAACAAGGAACGTTTTATTCGAATACAATATGTTGAAGTTGAACAAAATACTGGCGTGTCTGCCAATTGCAACAGAGCAGAGGATGCGTGTGAGGGGGAGTGGGTAAAGTTAATTGCTGGGGATGATATGTTATTGCCGAATTGCATAACGGATTTTATGGAGTATGTACAACTACATAAAGATGTCGTTTATGTTTTTGGATGGGTTAAGTGTTTTGGAGATAGAGAACTAGTTAGATATTTTGAAAATGAGGTCTTTGATAAATCCTTTTTTTCGTTATCATTGGAACAACAATATTATAGACTAATAAACAATGGTAATTGTTTGCCTGCGGCAGCGTGTTTATATAATAAGAATAAGAAAAAAAATCTTGGTTTGTCATTTGATGAGAGAATACCATTATTAGAGGATTTACCAATGTGGTTGAATGTGCTAAAGGCTGGTGTTAAATTGAGATTTCTTGATAAGGAGGTCGTTTTATATAGGGTTACAAGTGGTTCACTTTGTGTAGGAGAAATGTCTTCTAATTTTTTACGTTCAAATCTTTTATATTATTTTTTGTATGTGTATGATGAAAAATATAATTTAAATAAACTCTTGACGGTGAAATCAACCGTTGAATATATTATGAATACGTGTGATAAAAATGGTACGTTTAGCAAAAAATATAACTCTGTTGTAAATTCTCATGCATATCGTTTAGGTTGCTTTTTACTACAACCAGTTTATTGGATAAAAAAAATATTGGGTATAAATAGATGAGCATTATTTGAATGAAAAAAATAGCGGCTATTATTGTTACATATAACCGTAAAGACTTGCTAATAGAATGTTTGAGAGCAGTAAACGCTCAGACATATTCTCCGCATACGGTATATATAATAGACAATGCATCAGTTGACGGGACAAGAGAAGAATTACGGCTAAATGGTTTCTTCAATAATAGAATTGGCTCAGTTAACTATACGTATATAAACACAGAAAAGAATATTGGTGGGGCTGGGGGATTTTATGTCGGTTTGAAAACGGCCTATGAATCTTCAGAAACTTTTGATGGTTTTTGGGTGATGGATGATGATGGATGCCCCGACCCCAATCAGTTGGGGCGTTTGGCTACTTATATGGGTACATATCATTATATTTCTCCGTTAGTATTGGATAAGGAAAACCACAAAAAAATGGCATTTGGCAAACTTGGGGTTGATGATTTGCCACCTTTTATTGAAAATGGAATTATGATAGGTCGTGCTAATCCTTTTAATGGCATATTATTTTCTCGTCAACTAATAACGGAAGTGGGGTATCCAGAAAAAGACATGTTTATATGGGGCGATGAATGGCAATATCATCTGCGGGCTAAGAAATTAGGATATATACCGATAACTGTTGTTAAAGCGGTACATTATCATCCTAAAAATAAGCAGAATTGGGTGACAACAAGAAAGGATAGACAAATAATGGTACCAAATCATGATTGGAAATTATATTGTTTTTGTCGGAATATTGTTTTTTTCCAGTATGTAAATAATTCTGTTGTTCATGTTGTAAATTATGCATTTAAAATAATATTAGATTATTTTTATTACCTGTATAAGAATAAATATAGTTTAGGAAAATACAGGATTGTTTTTTGTGCCGTTAGAGATGGATTGTTCAAAAATCTCAAGAGATTACATAAGTATAAAATAGAATGAGATTTTGAAAAGATGTATGTGCTTACAATAAATAAATCAGTATCTTTGGTATTTTAAAGAAACCCTAAGACATTGTTGATTCAACAAATAAATATGCGACAGAAACAAGAAATACATAATTCGTTACCTGTGAATGTGGACGAGAAATATAGAACTTTATATGAATGGAAATCGTCATATTCTTGTCCAAATTTAGAGGTAAGAAAATATAAAAATGTTTTCGTCTCGCACGAAGGTTTGTGTTGGAAGAATTTTCAACTTTTGCCGTATTCAACATTCAATATTAATTCGTCATACGATGCAAAGCACGGATGGGAGTTTTACCGATTGGTCACAGAGCAGTATCTGGTAAGCACCTTCGGAACTAGTTTGAAAAAAATCACTTTGCCGAAAAATAAAATGTATGCGTTGATTCATACTAAATGGTTTAATTATTCGTTTTGGATGACTTCAAGTTTGGTCCGTTTACGAATGCTCTATAAACAGACAAATGATTTCACCTTGATTTATCCTGAAGAATGGGACAACATAGCATATATTCAAGAAACATTACGTGCATTCCCAAATTTGAAAATAGAGAAAATACCTGCAGGAGTGCATGTACAGGTGCCTCATTTGTTGCTGCCCGAAGTTCGTCCGTTTACTGCGTGCCTAAATGGCGATGATATAAAAGATGTCTCATTGTTTATTCAGAACTTTTTTGAGAAAGACTTTGCCACCATATCTACTACTCCGAAAAAAATATTTGTAAATCGTAAAAAAGCGTCCTGCCGTAAAATTGTGAATTCTGATGCCGTGGAGCAGGCTATGAAAAAATATGGCTATGAAGAAGTCGATTTTGATGAAATGTCAGTCGCTCAGCAAATAGACTGTATGCGGAATGCAAAATGTGTGGTTATGCTTCATGGCGCGGGGATGACAAATATGATGTTTGCTTCTCCTAAAACAAAAGTGCTTGAATTGATGCATGAATACACAGAACCACGCACCTATCGTTTTATTTATTGGTTTCTATCCGTTCAAATGGGGTGTGATTATTATGTTCAATTCTGCAAGACTATTGACACACATTCTGACGAGTGGCGTAAGGATATTTTGGTTGACGTTGACAAATTGGAGAAAAATCTTATTTTAATGGATCAAGGTGTATGAATACTCCATTGCTAACAGTTTTAATGCCAGTTTATAACGGCGAAGCGTTTTTGCGTGAGGCAATAGATAGTGTCTTGGCACAAACATATACTGATTTTGTGTTTTTGATAATAAACGATGGCAGTACCGATAATACGGAGAAAATAATTCTTTCTTACAATGATTCACGAATACAGTATGTAAGAAATGAAGAGAATCTAAAGTTAATTAAAACATTAAATAAAGGTTTGTCGTTGGTGACCACAAAATATGTGGCTCGGATGGATGCCGACGATATCTGTGTGCCAACACGGTTGGAAAGACAAGTTGAGTATATGGAAAGCCACTCACAGGTCGGATTACTAGGAACATGGTGCCAAACCATTGGGGCAAATGAACCTATCGTTATTCGATACGAAGAGAATCACGAACAAATTTGTTTTAAGCAGTTGTATCAGATACAGATAGTTCACCCATCTTGTATGATGAGAATGTCAATGTTGCAAACGCTTGATAACTGGTTTGACGAAACATTTTTGCATGCAGAGGATTATGAACTGTTTACGCGAATGTCGCATGTGACAAGATTGGCTAATATACCAGAAGTTTTGCATTTATACAGAAAACACGATAATGCGGTGTCAGTTTTATATAATAAGGAGCAAAAACAAAACAGTCATAGGGTAATAGCACGCGAATTCAGATTGTTAGGCGTTGATATAAACGATTTGCAAATTGATTCGTTTATAGCTTTGAATTATCAAGATTATGCAGGAATAGCGTTATCGGCATCAGAAATGAAACTATTGCTGGAAGAAATGGTATTTGCTAATAAAACCTCAAAATATTTTAATGACGGTTTTCTGTTTGAAAAACTATCTGATTTATGGTTGTCGTATTGTTATGAGTCACATTTGACTATTTCGATGTATAAGAGCTCTTTTTTATCAAAGCAAATTTCAATAACCCGCACCATAAAATGGATTTTGAAAAATTGTATGAACAAAATAAACCGCAAATGAAATTCTCCATCATCATACCAACCTACAACCGTGCCGCCTTTCTGCCGAAAGCGATAGAATCAGTGTTGAATCAAACATATACCGATTGGGAATTAATTATTGTTGATGATGGTAGTACCGACAACACTCGAGAAGTCGTTTCGCAATACAATGATGGACGAATAACATACATTTATCAGCAAAATGCAGAGCGCAGCGTCGCCCGAAACAATGGTATAAATCACGCAAAAGGAGATTATGTTTGCTTCTTGGACAGCGATAATGTGATGCTACCCAACAGGTTGCAATTGCTGTCGGAAACGATTACTAAAACGGCCTGTTATTTTACCGATATAGAATATAGAAATGAGGAAGCAGGTGCGTCACAGATAAAAATTGGGCGGAAATATCCGTTCCCGATGGATGTGGATATGCTGATACAAGATATTATTGCCACGCCTCAACTTTGTTGTGCAACGGAAATTCTGCGAAAACACCAGTTTAATCCTGCGTTATCAATAGGCGAGGATATGGAACTGCTGTTTAGAATTACTACGGACTATCCATTGATTTATGTTCCAAATCAGGCAACAGTGGTCGAGATTGAACACGAAGGAAGGTCGGTGGCGTTTGCTAATAAATCGAATGCTTCTGAAAAAGAACTGAAAACATTGAAGTTGATGTTTGCAAAACCATATCCTGCAAGTAAAGTTAGTGCAAGACAAAAACGAGCTCGTTTGGCAACTGCATATTTCAATGCAAGCAAAAACTATCTTCTTGATGGAAAATGGAAAGGTTTTGTATATTTGTTGAAGTCAATATTTGTTGATTTACATTCGGGGCAATTAAAATATAAGGTAAATGTTGCAGTGTCATTCCTTTCCTGTAACAAAGGTAAATTAAAGAGTTTATTGATAGAATGAAACAACATATCAAAAACCTCGATACCTTCCGTGCCATTGCCGCTATTGTGGTGATGATAGGGCATGTTGAATTGTTCTGCCAGAACAATTGGGGCAGCAGTTTGTTCAATATAGTGCCAAGCGGACACACTGCAGTGATGATGTTTTTTGTTATTTCAGGATTCTTGATTACATTTCTTTTAACAAAGGAAAAAGAAAAATATGGCACAATTTCGTTGAAGGATTTTTATTTGCGCAGAGTTTTAAGAATCTATCCGCTCTATTATTTGATTTTATTGCTCTCATCTTTGTTTTTCCTTACCCCCCCCAGTTGCAGGGTAATTGCATTTGCGGTTGCGATATTGCCAAACATATCGCACGCCATAGGATGCGGTTGGAGCGTCAGTCCACAGATTTGGTCAATAGGCGTGGAGAATCTGTTTTACATCTTTTTCCCATTAATTATGTTGTTTGTGCCGAATAAACGTATGCTGTTGCTCTTGTTGATTATGACGGTTGGGCTTGCTATTTTGCCGCACGCAATTGATTTTGTAAACATTCGCACAATCCAAAATGAGTCGTTGGCACATTTTAACCAGAAATTCTTTTTCTGCAACAAGTTTGATTCTTTGTTGATTGGTTGTCTGGCAGGATTTGCTTTTGCCGAGAACCATAAACTATTGAAAATCATTTATAATAAGTGGCTGTTTGGAATTTGTGCCTTTTTTGCAATTGTAATGTGGGGCGGCAATATTGAGACAAAGCATTTCAACGATGAACTGATGTCGGTGTTGTTTGCAGTCGTGATTTTGAACGTATGCACAAATACGCAGTTGAACATAACGTTTGAAAATCGTGTGACCAAGTTTCTTGGCAGAATATCGTATGGTATCTATATGTATCATTGGATTATATTGTTACTCGCATTTGAAATCTTGCCATTAGAAGGTACGGCGATTTCTGCCGTTGTGTTGTATGCCGTTGTAATAACGGCAACTATTCTTGTTGCCTGGTTCTCGTACGAGACGTATGAGAAGTTTTTCTTGAATTTGAAACGGAGGTTTGAAAGATAATGAAGCAGTTTTTTGAAAAATATCGGAATCTCATATTGTATGGATTGATAGGTGGTTCCTGTGCTTTGCTTGACTTTATCGTTTATTCTGGTTTATGCAGTATAATCCCGTTTCTTGTTGCAAACGTAATAAGTACGCATTGTGGAATATTTTGCAGTTTTTTCTTGAATCGAAAGTATAATTTCAAGGTTGAAGACAACACGTTACGTCGATTCTTTTCATTTTATACTGTTGGATTGTTGGGATTAGCTGTAAGCGAAGGTTTATTATTCCTTATGGTTAATTATTTTGGAATCGAAAAAATCGTATCAAAATTAATAACTGTAGTGGCGGTTGCTTTGTTACAATTTGTGTTCATTACATTTAAAACAAAAAAGAATGGATAAGCTATATATTGTAATGCCTGCTTACAACGAAGCAGAAAACATAGAAGAAACCGTAAACCAATGGTGCCCCGTTGCTGAAAGAGTGCAGCAAGAAGGAAACGTGTGTCAATTAGTGGTTGCCGATGATGGCAGTAAAGACAATACGTTTTCGAAAATGTGTGAATTACAAGGAGCAAAACCATTGTTTACTCCTTTGACAAAACCAAATTCCGGACACGGGGCAACGGTTTTGTTTTTGTATAACTATGCCATACAAAATGGTGCAACATACGTATTTCAAACCGACAGCGATGGACAGACATTGCCAGACGAGTTTTGGCAGATGTGGCAAAACCGTGAAACATTTGATTTTCAAATCGGGACAAGAGATGGCAGAAAAGATGGATTCAGCCGTATTGTTGTTACAAAGATTCTGCGATTGGTTGTTTTTCTTACGTTTGGTGTTTGGGTAAAAGATTCAAATACACCATTCCGTTTAATGAAGGCAGAACGCCTGAAAGAAATATTGAAATATATACCGTCCGACTTCTTCCTTGCCAATGTTGCCGTTTCTGCAATTGCAGTAAAAAAAGAAGAAAAAATTGCTTGGTATCCAATTACCTTCCGACCCCGTCAGGGCGGAGTTAATTCAATCAATTTGAAACGAATTATCAAAATAGGATGGAAGGCGTTGGGCGATTTGAAACATGTTAATAAAAATTTGAAACAGTGATAAAAGCATTTGTTATAACATTATTGTGTCTGTCAATATTCTATTGCATTGGAACTACGGCTATGTGGTTGCTGCGGCATAAACTATTACAAGATAGTTTTGCCGAAATGTTTGTGCGAACGTTGTTTGGTTTTGTTTTCACGTCTGCTTTATATTCTATTGTTCAAACACACGGGAATACAATCAGTTGGGGATTTTTTGCTGTGTGGGCGATATTTGTTTCGTATCGGAAATATGAAAGCATAAAAACAGAATCTCTTCCATTTAAAAAGTATTTTCTGATAACCAAAAATGATTTGGCCAGTTGGGTAACAATTGTTGTTTCCGCAATCTTGTTTATAGTGGCAAATGGCATTTTCTTTTATGCAGAACCATTCAATTTAGAACCACATTTTGATTACAATTATTATGCGGCAGTTGCTGACGAAATGGCAGCCAGAGGTGTGGAATCAAACAACGTTATGCGTGATGTGCTGTGGAAAAAAAATATTGCACCAACTCCGTATCACTATATCGAATTGTGGGCAACTTCAATGATTTCCCAATTATTTCATATCAATAGCACCGAAACTATTTTCATCGTTGTTTATGCACTAATGGGAACTTTATTTGTACTTGGACTATTCGCTCTTGCAAGACAATACGGGAACAATCTCATTTTTTACATTATAGCTGTGTTTTCAATATTTTTCGCACCGATTGTATATTTTGATTACACACTTGGATTCAACGCGTTTAAAGTGTTGAATCTTGAATGTATTTTCACAGCTTTAATAAACACCAAAACCTTAATAGTTGCACTATTTTTCACGTTTTCATTATTGGTATACAAATACGATAAGAACTATTTTCTTATCTCGTTATTGGTGTTGCCGATTGTGAATATTGTTCTTAGTCCGTCTGTATTTGTTGCAGTAGGGTGCTTGTTCTTTTATCAAACCATACGAAAATCAAAATCAGCTCTTATAGTGTTGCTTGAAACGGTCATGTTGGGAATAATGATTTTGTGTTTCTATGTTCTTCAGTCAAAAGGTGAGTCTTTAGGTAATTTCAGTACGCAGAATGTTGAGGAAAATATTCTTGAAATATCGTCAATTATAAAATCAGCAATAAAACTCGTTGTATTCATTATGGTTTATCATTTGCCTATGTTAATTGCCATAGGATATTGTTGGAAGAAAGACAAAATTGCCACAAAGGAAATGATGAACAGAAATGCGGTTTTGATAGTCACAACGTCTATCCTCTTAATGAGCGGTTTTGTTGTGGCGCAAATCACAAAAGGTGTCCGCGACAACACTCAATTCTATGCTTTGCCAACCGAAATCCTACCTGTTGTTTATGCAATGTTTGCGTTTGAATTCTTGACAATCTGTACAAAAAAATGGGAACGAGTTATTATAACCTCATTTTGCCTATTGTTTTTTGCATACAGTTTGAAATACAACACTTTTCAAGTTAAAAACCCGAATCCATTTAGCACGGATCCTAATTTTTTAGCAGATGTTGAAAGTGTTGTGGCAAAAACAAATACAAGACTTGTTGCAACATTCGATGCCTCTTATACCTATCCGTATCCAATAAGTTCGCAGACTGATATTTATTTGAGAACGATCTACATTGGAGAAAGGGATTTATATTCTCCAATATCTTCATCTTTCACGTCTTTTTGCGATGGATACGAAGCAATGAACGGGGAAACTTCATTGGATTCTCTACAATATGAATTTTTGATTGAAAATAACATAAGACAAATCGTGCCAAGTAGAACAGCCGAATTGCCTGTCATTGTTAAGAATTTAATCGACACAACTTATATTTCGACAGATCGAAGAAAATTTATGGTTTTGAAAAAAAAGTGAAAATGACAAAACTGCTCGCTCCATTGAGCAGTTTTAAGCAAAAATTGTGCAGTCGAGTGCGCAATGCAGCCAAACTTTCCAATGATGTTTGTAAGTAAAAGATTTTTAGTGTAATAGCCGAATTGCAAAAATCACAAGTTCACCAAAAACTAATCTTCAAATAACCGAAAAATAAATCTTCAAATCACCGAATGAAAATTCTTCAAACTACCGAATGAAAAATCCCCAAACTACCGAGTGATTTTTGTTAAATAGTTGTATTTCAATAGAATATATATTTATTACTAAGACTCGCAGATTTTAGAAAATTCGGAATAAAATCATCAAAAAGTTCGGAGTAAAATCATTGAAAAATTCGGAGTGAAATGGTCAAAAAGTTCGGAGTGTATATTGTAAATTAAAAATAATCAGTATCTTTGCGGGAGAAACAAAATAAAAGATGGATTATTTTGAACGCATACACGATGGTATTTTGGCGGGAAAATTGCAGAGTAGTGGTGCCGTGCTGATTGAGGGTCCAAAATGGTGTGGAAAGACGTCGACTGGTGCCCATTTGGCTAAAAGTGTCATTTATTTGCAAGATCCCGACAAGCGGAAATCGTATGAGCAGTTGGCTGATACAACTCCGTCGTTGCTGTTGCACGGCGAAGCGCCACATCTGATAGATGAGTGGCAGACACTTCCCGTAGTATGGGATGCAGTACGTTTTGCCGTTGACCAGCGACAGAAAATGGGACAGTTTATTTTGACTGGCTCGGCAACACCGCTTGACGATGCCACTGCCCAACGAGAAATATTGCATTCTGGAACAGGTCGTATTGCGCGTATGCGTATGTACCCAATGAGTCTTTGGGAGTCGAAAGATTCCAACGGAACCGTTTCGCTTTCCGATTTATTTGCTGGAAAAACTGCCGATTTGTATGCTGAAAGCCAACTAACAGTAGAAGATATAGCATATTTGATGTGCCGTGGAGGTTGGCCGGGAGCGCTTTCGCTCAAAAAAAAGCAGGCGTTGGATGTGGTTTACAACTATGTTGACGAGATAATCAATCTTGATATTCATCGTGTTGACGGAACTGAGAAAAATCCCGAACGTGTTCGGCAGGTTTTGCGAAGTCTTGCGCGAAACATATCAACAATGACTACGGCTACAACCATTATGCAGGATGTGCAAGCCAATGATGTTTCGATAACCGACAAGACTTTGACCAATTATATGTCGGCTCTGCGGCGATTATTCGTTACCGAAGATCTTAAAGCGTGGCAACCTTCGTTGAGGTCGAAAACGGCAATCCGAACAAGCCATAAACGGCATTTTACCGACCCAAGTATAGCGACAGCATTGCTTGAACTCAATCCTAATAGTGTTATTGACGATTTCAATTTGTTCGGTTATTTGTTTGAGGATATGTGTGTGCGCGATTTGAGATGCTATACACTTCCTTTGCGTGGCGACGTGTTTCATTATCATGACCAAGCAAACATGGAATCCGACGCGGTTATCCGACTTTACGATGGGCGTTGGGCACTGATAGAAGTAAAAACAGGAAGCAAGCAGATTGAAGATGCCGCTAAGAATTTGCTTAAATTGGCTTCAACCATTGATACTGATAAAATTGGAGAACCTTCGTTTTTGATGATTCTTACTGCGGGTCAGTTTGCCTATCGCAGAAAAGACGGAGTGTTGGTTGTTCCCATAGGATGTTTAAAACCGTAAGTCTATGCGTATCCTTCACATAATACCAAGATTGAACAAAGGCGGTACCGAACGGCTCTGTCTCGACATTTGCAACCATTCTTGAAAGAATTGGTGTTTAGTTAAATTTGTTATCCACAACTAACAAAAACGGCCAAATGCCAAGACAGAATTTGTCCAAATGCTAAAATAAAATATAGCCAAATGGCAAAATGAAAAATAGCCAAATGGTAAAATAAAATTTGTCCAAATGATAAAATTGTATAATTTTGTCATTGATAATTAGAGAAATATGAATGCGTACAATACAAGAATAGCAGATGGTTTGCTTTTACGTAAATTAGCAGGAAAGGGAGCTGTGCTGATTGAGGGGGCTAAGTGGTGTGGCAAAACCACTACTGCGGAACAGGCAGCCCAAAGCGTCATATATTTATCAGACCCTTTGCAATTGCAACGCTACACTATCGACGCTAATATGAAGTTTGATGGCCTTCTGGAGGGAGATACGCCGCACCTTATCGATGAATGGCAGCTGATACCCAAACTATGGGATAGCGTCCGTTTTGCTGTTGACCACCGTGGCGAGATGGGGCAGTTTATTCTTACAGGTTCTGCTGTTCCCGCCAATACCGATGAGATAAATCATACTGGTACTGGACGAATTAGCCGACTCAAAATGCGTCCAATGGCACTTTGGGAGTCGCAAGAGTCAACAGGGACGGTCTCTCTGCGCAATCTTTTTGAAAAAAACGACGATTTTTCAGGCAAAGATGCCAATCTCACACTTGAAGATATTTCATATATAATGTGTAGGGGTGGCTGGCCTCAGGCTGCAACTATGCGTGACAGACAAATTGCTCTTGACCAGGCGTTTGACTATGTTGATGCCGTTGCTGAATCGGATTTGACAAGGGTTGATGGAGTGAAAAAAGATGCCAACAGAGTTAGGCGGATTCTAAAGTCGTATGCACGGAATCAGGGAACACAAGCCTCACTGTCGGTTTTGTTGGACGATATCAAATCAAATGAAAATGAAACCGTTAGCGAGCCGACTCTCGGAACGTATCTTACAGCATTGCAAAAAATCTATCTGATAGAAGATATGCCTGCGTGGAATCCGAATTTGCGTTCGAAAACGGCTATTCGTTCTGCAAACACACGTTATTTTGTTGACCCCTCGGTTGCTACTGCAGCATTGGGACTCGGACCGAATGATTTGTTGAACGACCTAAACACAATGGGGCTTTTGTTCGAGACGATGGCTGTTCGCGATTTGCGTGTATATGCCGAGCCAATCGATGGGGCGGTTTACCACTATCGCGACAAAAACGGCTTGGAGTGCGACGCCGTTGTCCATTTGCGGAACGGCAAATATGGTTTGATTGAAATTAAACTTGGGGGCGAAAAACTTATTGATGAAGGTGCTGGCAATCTGATTTCGCTACACAAAAAAATCGATACCAACAAAATGCACGAACCTTCATTCCTGATGGTTCTAACGGCAAACGGCAGTTACCCGTATCGTCGCAAAGATGGTATTTATGTCGTTCCTATTGGCTGCCTAAAACCGTAAGTCTATGCGTATCCTTCTCATAATACCAAGATTGAACAAAGGCGGTGCCGAGCGGCTCTGTCTCGACATTTGCAACCAGTTGCAAAAACGTGACGGTGTGCAAATTCGATTGATAACCTTCTCTGAAGAAAACCATTATCCGTTTCTCACCGAAAACCTTGATTGGCGAGTAATTCCCGCTTCTGTTCAACTCTCTATATTCCACCAAAATGTGCTGAATATTGATGCCTTACAAAAGGCGATAGAAGATTTTGCTCCCGATGTGATTCACACTCATTTGTTTGAGGCAGAGATTGTTTCTCGTTCGTGCAATTATCCGCAGGCAAAATGGTTCTCGCATTGCCACGACAGTATGCGGCAGTTTCGCAATTTTGGCATTAAAACCTTGTTCAACAAGCAATTGCTGACAAACTTTTTTGAAAAACGCTACTTGTTTTCACGCTACAAAGCCAATGGCGGGAATACATTTATTGCCATTTCGCACGATACGGAGCAGTATTTCCGCAAAACAGCGCGGCAATATGATGTGCAACTATTGCCCAACGCCATTGATTATGAGAAATTTCACTGCGACAACGACCGCCAACCCAACACAAAACTTCGGCTTGTAAATGTTGGTTCGTATCAAGCAAAAAAGAATCAGCGTTTTTTGGTTGAGGTGGCAAAAAAACTGCACGAGCGACATATCGATTTTGAACTCAACCTTTTAGGTGATGGCGAAAAATTCGGCGAGGTTGCAAGTCTTATCAAAAATAATTGTTTGGAGGCAAACGTAATGCAGCGCGGCAACGTTGAGAATGTCGCCGAATATCTTTGGCAATCTGACATTTACATTCATTCAGCCTATTACGAGCCCTTTGGCCTTGTTTTGGTTGAAGCAATGGCCGCGGGCCTGCCCGTTGTAACCCTTGACGGCCGTGGCAACCGAGACCTGATAGTGCAGGGCAAAAACGGTTATATGGTTTATGAGCAGAACGCTGAACATTTTGCTGACCGCATTCTCGAAATCTGGAACGACAAGCAGAAGTATCAGGAAATGTCAGGCTTTACGCAGGAATTTGCGCGGCAGTATGACATTAAACCATACGTTGACAAGCTGTTGGAGTTGTATAAGTCTTCAAAATAGAACGGAATTATATACTTCCGTCGTGTATATAACCAACACGTTATTACATCTTTTCTGTTACTTTCTGTCTACAGCTACAGAATTTTGCGATTATGTGAGAGCAAAGAAAAGGTATTTTCTTTGCCGAACGTGAGCAAAATGCCCAAAGGAAACGTAACCAAAGAACGCCGGCGACGCCGCATCTTCGCTAAATTTCTTCTCATTCCGCTAAACCCTCGGGGATGGCGCGCCCCACAAACCCTCGCCGCCAAGCCGAGGCTTTTATACGCTTCATTCAAAGAAATTTTTAACGCTCATCTGCGAAGTCGCATCTGTCGCTACGATGGAAACAGTAGAGAGTTGAAAATGGAAAGGTTTATTGTACGATAATGTTGGAAAGCAGAATGTTCCGACTGAGCTGCGATGCGTTAAGAAAATCAATGGAGTGAACGTAAAAAGGCGTTGGTGCCTTGGCTCGAGAACGTTAGTGTAACGAAAGAGTGGCACTTCAACGCCTTTAGTGAACGCAATTGATTTTTAGCGGAGCAGGTCCGTCGGTGGATTTTCTTTGGTTCGTTTCTTTTGCCACCAAAAGAAATGAACAGAATAGAATACGGATTTTGCAAGATTAAAGTGGATAATTCCGAAATAGAAAAAAAGAAACTTGGCGGAATCTAATAATTTTTACCACATTCCGCCGAGTTTTGATTGTTGTTTTGTTTTTTCTATTTTTGTCTAATGAAATGAGAATTTATTCGCAAAGAATTGAGAATTTTGAAAATTGTCTATGTAACGTGTTCATTCTGAATTCTTTATGACGAGATTAAAAACGAAAGAAAATGTTTGATGAAACCAAAAACGCTCATACTTCTCTGTGACAACTACCCGCTTTCAGCTGGTGAGTTTTTCATTGACGATGAGATGCGTGTGATTGCGCTAAAGTTCGATACGGTGCTGATATACACTGCGTCGGCTGATTCGGGTGAGAATCCGAACCGTTTTGTGCCAGCGAATGCCGAAATAGTCTCATTTTCACGGCAAAAACTGGAAAGCGGCAAACTGAAATCGATTTTCCGCATTTTCAAGCCGATGTTTGTGGCGGAACTATTCTTCGCCTTGCGGAATTTGCCCGTAAAGTATTGGTTGAGTGCCGTTAAGATAATGTACGTCGAAATTCACCGTGCGGCAAATCTAAAGAAAGACCTTGTCGGCCTGTGCAAGGCGAAAAATCTGAATCCGTCCGACTGCGTGTTCTATTCCTATTGGCACGACTACAAAGCATTGGCACTGGCGATGTTGCGGAAAGATGACCAGTCAATCAAATGCGTTGCAAGAACCCACGGTTGGGACAATTTCGCCGACAGGCACACACCACCATATCTACCATACAAATCGTTCATAATAAACAATTTGTCGCAGACATATTCGATCTCGGATGCGGGAAAATTCTATTTTGAGCAATATCTGAACCGTAAACTTGATGATAGAGTGACGGTTTCACGGTTGGGGAAATTCAACGACCGACAACCGAATATGGACAAGCAGCCCAACTCGGTGCTTATTTGCTCTTGTAGCAATCTCATTCCTGTAAAGCAAGTTGACAAGATTATCGAAGTTATTTCGCATTTGCAGACGAAAAATATTCGATGGGTTCATTTTGGCGACGGACCGTTACGTGCTGAACTTGAAGCAATGGCAGCCAACAAGTTGCAAAATGTTGAATTTGAGTTCCGCGGCATTGTCGCAAACGACAAGATTCTGGATTTCTATGCCGAAAACCACGTTGATTTGTTTATAAACCTGAGTGCGTCCGAAGGCATTCCCGTGAGCATTATGGAAGCGTTGTCGGCTGGCATTCCTGTGCTGGCAACCAACGTGGGTGGTACCGCCGAAGCCATAAACAGCAAAAACGGTTTTCTGATTCCGGCTGATTTTGATTTCCGCAATGTAGCACAAATCATTGAAAACTATTTGAATTTGCCAATTACAGAGCAGAATGTATATCGGCAGAATGCCTACGATTTTTGGAAAGGAAATTATGAGGCAGGGAGAAATTATGGGGAGTTTTATTTGATGCTCGGTTTATAGATGAAAGACGAGAGTTGAACATGTAGAGATGAATGTAAGAGAATATTTATATCTTTGTACAATAAGAGCGTCTATGTTCAAAAAAATATCATCAATACTTCGTAATGTGTTTTGCCTGTTGATAACAATGGCAACTATACCTCTTGCATTCTCCCAAATATCCGCTCCTACCGAAATAGCAGGCATCTCTGCGTGGTGGTGTGCGGATTCGGTTCAACAGGAATCGGGAACACCAGTGGCATTTTGGAATAATTTGGCAAATACTTCGGAATCGGTCTCTCAACCTGTGGCAGACAATAGTCCAACCTTGATAAAGGATGTTTCGGAAGTTAATAATCATGCGGTGCTTCGGTTTGACGGAACTGATTATTTGGATGGGGGGAATATTCTAAATGTTGGTTCAATAGGGCAGACTGTACTTCTTGTTGGAAAATCCAATGAAAATAATGGTTCCTTTTATGCAAAATCATTGTCTGGATGGGGATATGATAGGCTATATTGTATTTATGAAAACAAAAAATTGACATATTTGATTCAATATGAAGAAAAATATTATATGCTAAATGGAACAACAAAGATGGGTAGTTTCGATTTATTTTCTACTTGTATTGATGTCCAAAATGCTTTAATGTCTTTTTTTCAAGAGGACAATGTACTAAAACAGAAAGAATCTGAATACTATAAAAAATTTATTTCCAAATATAACTTTTTGATAGGTGCGTATAATAATAAAGATGGGACAACTCCTCCATATGAAGGTCTTTATCTCAACGGCGACATAGCAGAAATGATTTTTTACAATCGTCCTCTTTCAAATATTGAGCGCCAGACAGTGGAGAATTATTTGCGGAGCAAATATTTCCCGGGAACGGAACGGGAGCAGTTTTCGTTGGGCGGGACAATAAAGCAATCGTATAGCTTGAAACCTGTGGTTCTTTCGGTGCCAGAACGGGAGTATTTTAAGACATATACCTGGAATACGGGAGAAACAACAAAGTCAATTTCTGTGGATAAGTCGGGATTGTATTCTGTGCATGTGACCGATGATTGGGGGTATGATTATATTGATACTGTGCATATTGTGCTTCCTACAATTTCGTATATTCCAAGTCAGACGATTTGTGATGGTCAATCAGTGGTGTGGAATTGTGGTTTAAGTGGCGATTATACGTATGAGTGGAGCTCGGGAGAAAATACACAGGAAATTTCAATTTCAAAAGCTGGAAAATATGCGGTGAAAATAACTGATAATCAAGGCTATTCAATTGTGTCGGATACGGTCATAATTACGGTGGATGATTTTTCAACTATGGCGAAACTTGGGGCTGATACCACGTTATGTGCTGGTAATTCTATTGGATTGGTTTCTCATGCCGCTGAGGCTGTTTCGTATGAATGGAATACGGGGGAAACTACTGAAACCATCCAAATCCAAAGTCAAGGAACTTATTCGGTTATGGTAACAAACGAACGTGGTTGCGAAGCGTATGATGAAATTGAAATTACTCTCTCGGGCATTGCACCAATTGCGGATTTTGTGTCGCAAAATTTCTGTTTCGGAGATTCAACGGAGTTCGTTTCTAACTCATACACAACGGATAACACACAAATTTCGTCGTGTGTGTGGTATGTTGAATCTGACACTTTAGAAGGAATATCATCAAAACATCATTTTTCATCAGCAGGAAGATTTCCTGTGCGATTTGATATAACTAACGAAACGGGATGTGTATCTTCGGTGCTAGAAACGGTTGTGATTCATGCAAAGCCAATTGCTCAATTCGCTCCGAAAATTGCGTGCCAATTTACTGCAAATGATATCGTTTCCACATCTACGGCGAAACCAGATGCTATTGTTTCCACTGAATGGCGGGGGCTTCAACGAACGGTACAACAAGAGAAATTTGAGTTCTTTTCCGATAGTGTGGCGTATTATCCACTGTCGCTGAAAGTGACGACTGAATATGGCTGCGTGGATTCTATAACTGATTCTGTAAAGGTTATTGAGTCTCCGAAAATTGAATTTATCCATACGCGCACGTGTATTGGTGATTCTGTTCTGATTTTCGACGAAACGGTTTTCCCGTCATATAATGAAATGGTTTCGGGGTATTGGGAGTACGATGGGGTTCCGTTGTCGTATAAGCAAATGCTTCTAGTTCGTTTAGATGATACGTTGCCGCATTCCATTGGCTTGTATGTGAAAACGTTTAATGGTTGTTTGAATATTTCACGTGACACAATACGGGCGCATAGTTTGCCGCAACCGCAATTGCCCGAAATGTTGTTCGGGTGTGTCGATAAGGATATTATGCTGAAGGATTTGGGTAAAACGTCGGATTCCATTGTGTTGCGCCGATGGACAATTGGCGATGAGGTCTTGACTGATAAAACTCCAATTTTGCAATTCTTTGAAAGTGGAACGTACGATTATTCATTGGCATTGACCACGGAATACGATTGCTCGAACGAAACGGCGGGAAAAATTGTTGTTGAAAAAACGCCGACGGCTGATTTTTCATTCTTCCCTGAATATGGAGCAGCACCGCTTGATGTGGAATTTACAAATTTGTCGGAGAATGCGGCGGAATATGAGTGGACGTTTGAACAATCTGTTGTGGTTACCGATGACAATCCTGAATATATTTTTACCGACGAAAATAATTCCTATGCGAATTTAGTCGCACGTTCTGAGCATGGGTGCGCCGATTCAGTTTTGAAATATATTCCTGTTCAGTTATCGAATATGAAATTGCAGATTACCGATGTTGATGCTTCGGAACAGAACGGCAAAGTCCGCTATCTGATTCAAGTTCTGAATTCAGGTAATGATATTATTCCAGAAATCGAATTCTCGTTGTCAAGCCCACTATATCCAACATTAACGGAATTGTGGAAAGGAAAATTGTCGCCGAATATGGTTCTGACGTATGAATTTTCCACAAAGACAGCACTAAAAAACAATGAATTGCCAGCGTATGTTTGTGCAGTTGCCTCAATTGCAAGCAGCAATCAAAATCAAACTTTTTATACGGATACATACTGTAAGGATTTTTCCAACGACTTCAATGTGTATGGCGTTACTCCCAATCCTGTTCAAGACATCGCAGTATTGGCATTTTCGACGAAACAAAGCGAATCGGTTGTGGTGGAATGTGTTGACGAATTCGGAAAAATACGGTTTACGCAAGAATTGGTGGGCTTGCAAATCGGATTCCACACTTATAAAATTGATTTGTCACAAGTTCCAGCAGGTGTGTATGTTATGCGGGTACGACAGGGAAATAAAAAGAAAACTGTCCAAGTGATAAAGAAATAGATAATAGTTTCCACAAAAAAAGAGACTGTTCCCAAAAACAGTCTCTCAAATTTTATATGTTCAATAAAAAAACTAACTAATCAATTAAATAGGAATCCTATTTTCTGTGACGGAATTCGTCCGAAACAGTTAATTTTTTTCTTCCTTTAGCTCTACGTGCAGCCAATACCTTTCTACCGTTTGCTGTTGACATTCTTTCTCTAAAACCATGTTTGTTTCTTCTTTTTCTTACTGAAGGCTGAAATGTACGTTTCATTTTATCTTATTATTTAAAAAGTTCTACTTGTTCTAATCCCGTAAATCGGTGTGCAAAAGTACACGATTTTTTTTTATTACAAAACTTTTTAGGGTTCAATTGGTAAATAAATTATTTTTTTTGTTTCAAAGAACGGTTCCGAGAAAAATGCGTTGATTGGATAAATCTTGTATTTTTTGAATCCTTGCATTTCTTCGTAAAAATCGCCGCCTTTAATGTAAATTATACCATTGTGGAGCGCGTTGTTCGATATGCCGCTCACATTTTTCCGAACCAACTTATAAAAGTCTGGAAAAGCAGTTACAGCGCGGCTTACAATATAGTCGTATTTTTCTTTGTTTTCTTCAACAGTTTGCTGACGGGCAACAACGTTAGTCAAACCAAGTTCGGCAATGATGTTGCTCGCAACGGTGATTTTTTTCGCAATTCTGTCAATAAGTGTGAATTGAACTTTTGGAAATAGAATAGCCAACGGAATTCCCGGTAATCCTCCACCTGTTCCCACATCAAGAATGGTGCTTCCCTGCTTGAATTCGAAGAATTTCGCAATTGCCATGGAATGAAGCACGTGGTGTTCAAAAATGTTTTCTATGTCCTTTCGCGAAATTACGTTGATTTTTTCGTTCCAATACGTGTACAAATCGCAGAGCATCTCGATTTGCTCGTGTTGCTTTTTTGTTATATCAGGAAAGTATTCGTACAATTTTTGTATCATTACCATTGATTTTTTTTGAGAGGATGAATTCTGTTTCGCAAATGTAACAATCCTATTTGTATTGGTAAATAAATATCGAATGGAAGTGCGTAAATCCACAAATCTTTTTCTTGTAATCGCCGTGTGTTAAGTATTGATAGTAAGAGAAATAGAAACATTCTGCATCCGAATAGAATCACGATAGGCAAGAAGAATATTTCGGGGAGTGTTATACAATATACAATTGCACAGAGATAAAACATTTCGCGTGAAAAAGGTTCTAAGCACAACAAGAATTTATAAATGAATTTGTAATGCGGCGATGTGGTTAAGTGTCTCATCTTCTGGTATTTCCAATATTTAAAAGACGAAACCTGTTCGGAACGGGTGAAACTTTCTTGTGAGAGCACTATGCTGGTGTTTTCTTTCCGTCCCACTTCCGATACAAACAAATCATCGTCGCCGGAACTGATGTGGTAGTGTGTGGTGAATTTGCTACTTTCGTTGTAAATGTTTTTAGTATAGGCTAAATTTCTGCCAACGCCCATGTAGGGAAGACCTGCGTGGGCAAACGACATATAGTTCACGGCAATGGAGTAGGTGTCGTAACGAACGAGTTTGTCTAACAAACCAGGTTTTTGGATATAACCGCCGTAGCCGAGCACAATTTCTGTTTTGTCCCGAAATTGTTGTTGCATGGCATGTATCCATTTGTCGGACTGTGGTTTACAATCTGCATCGGTAAATAGGATTTTGTCGTATTTTGCTGCTTTTATACCAATGGTTATCGCCAATTTTTTGCCGTGCGAAAACTTTCTGTCTTTTTTAATAGTGCTGACGCGCAGTTTATTTGGATATTTTTCCAAAAAATCATTCAATACAAATTCGCTGTCGTCTTCCGAACAATCGTTTACCACAATCACCTCATAGTTTTTGTACGTTTGGTTAAGAATTGACGGTAAAAACTTACGAAGATTTTCTTCTTCATTTTTAGCACAAATGATTACCGAAACAGGTTCTTCTTCAATTACTTGCAGAGGTTTCCGTTTTACGATGCAAATCCGTAGGTAAAAAAACAGGTAATACAATATTTGTATGCCCGCAACCGCTATAAATACGATGCAGAACCAAAATTCTATTGCTGAGTATGATATTTCAATCATCGCTGTGTATATCTACAACAAAATTACAGTTTTGCTCTGATTCGTGTTCGCTTTGGGGAATTACTTATGAACAAGTTTTTATTATCACGTGATCTGCTATTGCCTTTTGATTTGTGAAATTAACGAAATGTATTGATTTAATAAATGTAGCATAGGCAAAAAATTAACTAAGATACAAGTCTTTCGTAAGTTCTTTATATTCATTGGAATATGTGGTTTTATCTTTTCGAATGGCAAGTTTTGAAGACGTGAATGGCGCCCAATGTTTTGTGAATCGCAAAATGGTTCTGTTTGGGTTTTCCGAGTTTTCGAAAGGGAAAATAGTGGTTTCTTGCACAAGATAAAAGTTGTTTCTTGTCGCGGATTCTGTGTATCTTGTCTTTTCGTTTGTCGGTAAAATTATTGAAACACAGCACGTTTCTGCTGAAATTGTTGCCACACTCGAAAAAAATGTTTCTGCTGTGAGTTCCACACAATGTCGTGCGGTTGCTTTGCTTTTTTCTGGTGAGTGAATGCCGTTGGTGAAAAATGGGGGATTGCAGATTATTGCATCAAATTGTTGTGCCGTTGATTTTGCAAAATCCTGTAAACTAATCTGTTGCACGGTGATTCTGTTGCTCCACGGACTCGCTTTTATGTTGATGTTTGCGTCAATTACTGCGTTTTCGTCAATGTCGATAGCGGTGATGGGGCAGGAATATTTTTGTGCCATAATCAGTGAAAGAATTCCCGTTCCTGTTCCAACATCAAGTATTGATTTCGGATTTTGAAATGAGGTCATGCAACCTAATAGCACGGCGTCGGTTCCAAGTTTGAGGGCGGCGTGTTCCTGCGAAATTGAAAATTGCTTGAATTGAAATGCAATCATCAGAAGAAATCGTCAAAATCGTTGGAGTTGGATTCTGTGTTTTTCGGAGCAGGATTGCTTCCATAACATGGTGATACCCAATTAGCTGGCTTTTCAAAATCGCCAAACGTATATCCCAATTTGTCTTTGTTTTCAATACAGTCTGTTATGTAATATGCAAACACTGGCATCGCCATTCTCGCGCCTTGTCCGTGAGCGAAACTTCGGAAACGGATACTTCTCTCATCGCCGCCGACCCACACACCGGTAACCAATTCTGGCGTAAATCCCATAAACCAGCCATCGGCGTGGTCGTTGGTAGTACCAGTTTTCCCTGCAAGTGGAACTTTTATGCCGTAGCGTGTACGGAGCGAAATTGCTGTTCCGTATGCTTTTGCCTCACGGTCAACCATATTCACTACATTTTGAAGTAATCCAACCATTTGGTAGGCAACTTCTTCGCTGATAGCCTCGTTTTGCGCAGGAGAAAATTTTGCAATCACGTTTCCGTATTTATCTTCAATCTTTGTCACTAAAATTGGATCAACGTGGATTCCTTTGTTTGGGAATGTGCTGTATGCGCCTACCATCTCGTGTAATGTAAGGTCGGCAACGCCGAGACAGATTGACGGAACGGGGTCTATGTGGCTGTACAATCCCATTTCGTGGGCAAGTGCCACAACAGGTTCAGGTTTAAGCAATTGCATTAATTTTGCTGAAATCCAGTTGTTCGATGTAGCCAATCCCCACGCCAACGAAACCATTTCGCCGTTGCGTGCCTTGTCGGAGTTGCTTGGTGTCCACATTTGGTCGTTTACATAGAACGATGTCGGTACGTTGGCGAATTGTTTGCACGGTGAAATTCCTTCCTGCATAGCAAGTGTGTAAAGGAATGGTTTGAACGTGGAGCCAACCTGACGGCGTTGTTGCATCACGTGGTCGTATTGGAAAAACTCGTAGTCGATGCCGCCCACAAACGCCTTGACTTGTCCTGTGCGAGCTTCCATTGAAAGCATACCGCATTGTAGGAAACTTTTCATCCATTTTATGGAATCGAGCGGTGAAATAATTGTGTCGATTGGTCCGTCCCACGAGAATAGCGTGGTTGGAACGGGAGTTGTGAATACTTCCATTACTTCGTCCCAATTCATTGATTTTCCGCCCATTGAGTGGTAGCGTTCACATTGTTTTATAGATGCGTTGATTCTACTTTTATATTCATCGTTGGTCAAAGTTGATGAAAACGGAGCTTTGGAATTGTTTTTGTTTTCACGGAAAAATGCTGGTTGCACGTTTTCCGACATGTGTTTTTTCACTGCGTTTTCCGCATATTGCTGCATACGGGAATCAATGGTCGTGTAGATTCGAAGTCCGTCGCTATACAAATTATAATAAACGCCAGGTGATTTTTCGTTTTTGTTGCACCACCCATACAGTGCGCTTGTTTCCCACAGAGTTGAGTCGCGAACGTAAAGTTCTTTGCTCCAGTAGTTTTGTGGTTCTGGTTTTTTCGCGGTCATTGTTGTTCGCAACCATTCGCGGAAATATGGAGCAATACCGTTTTTATGGTCAATTCGTTTGAATTTCAATGCGATAGGAAGCTGTTTCAGCGAGTCATAATCTTCCTGTGACAATTTATTATAATGTACCATTTGGCTCATTACAACGTTTCGTCGAACCGTGGTCGTGTCGGGATAGCGGACGGGGTTGAAAATTGCAGGGTTTTTTAATTGACCTACCAACATTGCCGCTTCTTCTATTTTCAATTCTTTTGGCTCTTTGCTGAAATACACGTTTGATGCCATTTTAATGCCGTTTGCATTGTGCAGGAAGTCGAATTTGTTCAAGTAGAGCGCAATAATTTCCTCTTTTGTGTAGGCTTTTTCCAATTTCACGGCAATAACCCATTCGCGGAGTTTACGGAGCACAATGTCAAGTGTGTTGTTGAATTGTTCGCGGGGAAACAGCAATTTCGCCAGCTGTTGCGAAATGGTACTACCGCCGCCGGAATTCTTGTTTCCGCCCAAAACTGTTTTAAACGCGACACGTAATAATCCCCGATAGTCAATGCCCGAATGTTCATAGAAACGTGCGTCTTCGGTCGAAACAAGTGCGTCAACAAGGTAGGGGGGAAGGTCGTCAAACGAGCATTCTATACGATTTTCCTTGAAAAAGGTACCCATTGTCACGCCGTCGGCGGAAATAATGTTAGTGGCAAGTTTTGTTTTTGGATTTTCCAATTCCTCAATTGTGGGCATAAATCCCAGTTTTCCAGCTGAAATCAGCGAAAACAAAATTACCGAGAACAATAGTGGCAGTAAACAGCAACACCATATAATTATGTATAACGTTTTGTGGGATTTTCCCCCGTTTTGTACCTCTTGCATACGTAAAAATTTTGGTTTCAAATTTATTGAATCTGGAGAATTATCGGAAGTCTTTTTGGTATTTTTTTTATGAAAAGTCTTGTTTGTAATTGTTTTTTTTAATTTTGCGAAATCTTTTAATGACAGAATGCGCAATGACGGAGAATTTGGTAATTGTCGAATCACCTGCGAAAGCAAAGACAATAGAAAAGTTTTTGGGGAAAGAATTTACGGTAATGTCAAGTTACGGACACATTCGTGACTTGGAGAAAAAAGGTTTGGGGATTGATGTTGAAAAATCATTCGCTCCTTTGTATGAAATTTCTCCAGACAAGAAAAAACTTGTGGCGGAGCTGAGAAAAGCTGTGAAAGAAACGAAAAATGTGTGGCTCGCATCCGATGAGGACCGCGAGGGAGAAGCTATAGCTTGGCATTTGGCTGAAGTTTTGAAATTGCCAGTGAAAACAACGAAACGTATTGTGTTCCATGAAATTACAAAAGATGCAATAGTAGATTCGTTAAAAAATCCACGTACGATAGATTTAAAATTGGTTGACGCACAACAAGCCCGTCGTATTCTCGACAGACTTGTGGGTTTTGAATTGTCGCCGATTTTGTGGAAAAAAGTGAAACCGCAGTTGTCCGCTGGTCGTGTACAGTCGGTCGCTGTAAGAATTATTGTGGAACGTGAACGCGAGATAAATGCCTTTAAATCAGAATCTTCGTATCGTGTCGTCGGTGATTTTGTGGCAGATTACAATGGGAAGAAATATTCGTTCACCGCTGAATTGTCGAAACGATTTGCGAAAAAAGAAGATGCGGAAGCGTTCTTGGAAAAAGCAAAAAATGCCGCTTTCGAAGTGTCTGGTTGTGAGAAAAAACCGTTGACAAAACGTCCAGCACCTCCATTTACCACTTCAACGCTTCAACAGGAAGCCAGCCGAAAATTCTCGTTTCCTGTGGCAAAAACAATGCAGATTGCACAACAATTATATGAATCGGGTTTTATTACCTATATGAGAACCGACTCGGTGAATTTATCGGCGTTGGCAATCAATACGTCAAAGAAATTCATCGTTGAGAATTTTGGCGAAAAATATTCAAAGGTCCGTAAATATTCAACTACTTCAAAAGGTGCCCAGGAAGCCCACGAAGCGATTCGCCCGACATATATCGAAAACGAATTTGTGTCGTCGAGTGCCGATGAGCAACGGCTGTACGATTTAATCCGCAAACGTACATTGGCTTCGCAAATGGTTGATGCTCAGCTGGAAAGCACCACTTTAACAATTACGAGTCCGTCGCTGAACGATGCTACTTTTGTCGCAAAGGGCGAAGTAATTGTGTTCGATGGTTTCTTGAAAATGTACATCGAATCGGTTGATGATGACTCTGCGGAGGAAGAAAGTGTTGTTCTGCCTGCGTTGCAGATAGGTGCGGCTGTGCTGCCTCAGTCAATTGTGGCGACAGAGCGGTTTACGCAGCATCCTCCACGCTATACCGAAGCAACATTGGTGCGTAAACTTGAGGAGTTGGGTATCGGTCGTCCATCAACGTATGCGCCGACAATCTCGACAATTCAAAAACGTGGATATATTGTAAAGGAAGACCGCACCGGCAAAAAACGCCAGTCAGTAAAATTATTGCTGAAAGCTGGTAAAATCACGGAACAAAAAACTTCGGAAACTGTTGATACAGAAAAGAATAAGTTGTTCCCGACAGATATAGGTATGGTTGTGAACGATTTCCTTATGAAATATTTTGCGGGCATTATGGACTATAATTTCACCGCTTCGGTGGAACAGGAATTCGATGATATTGCTGTGGGCAATATTGGTTGGGTCGAGATGCTAACAAAGTTCTATGGACCATTCCATTCCAAGGTTGAAGAAACTATGGAGACTTCGGAACGAGGCAACGGCGAACGTGTTCTTGGAATTGACCCAGAAACTGGTCGTCAGGTTTCGGTCCGCATCGGACGATTTGGCTCTATGGTTCAGCTTGGAAAGCAGGATGACAAGGAAAAACCTGTCTATGTTGCTCTTGATAAATCACATCAAATAGAAACAGTTACGCTCAACGATGCATTGCAAATGTTGAAACAAGGTAACGAAGGCCGTTTGCTTGGCGTGCATCCAGCTACTGGTAAAAATATTTATGTGCGCAACGGTCGTTTCAGCCAATATCTTCAATTAGGCGAAAACAACGACCCTGATAAGAAGAGTGTAACGTTGTTGAAAGGGCAGAATCCAGCTACAATCACATTGCAGGATGCTCTTACGTTGCTTGTTTTGCCACGCGAAGTCGGCGAATTCGAAGGTGAAAAAGTTATGGCGAATATCGGTCGCTTTGGCCCGTTCTTGGCTCACAAAGGAAAATTCATTTCGTTGAAGAAAAACGACCCTGATGTGTTCTCTGTGACGATTGACGAAGCGGCGCAGATTATAATCCGCAAGCGCGAAAGCGATGAAAAACGAAGCATCAAAGAATTTCCTGAAGATGCAAATGTGAAAGTTATGCTTGATCGTTGGGGACATCCGTGTGTGTTCTACAAGAAAAAATATTTCCGCATTGCGAAAAATGTGAAGCCGGAAACGCTCACATTGCAACAATGTTATGAGATTGCTGAAGTGAAAAAAACGAAATAATGTCGTTGCAAGAGTTGTGTGTGCCTGTTTTGGGGCAGTCGGTCAACAATGCGGGAATCATCACGGTGTCGTCCTACGAGGATTTTGATTTGGTCACCGCTGATGCGTTTGTGTTAGGCTATTTGGAAGACAGAAATTCCAACAACGGCGGAGCATCCGAAGCGGCGGCGGCAATCCGCAATGCGTTGTACAAACTTCACTCGGTGTCGAAACCAATGCGAATCTACGACTTGGGCGATTGCAAATTGGGCGCAACAATTGCGGAATCGTATGCAAATCTCAAGGATTGTGTTTCCCAATTAATGATTTATGGCAAACCTATACTCATTTTCGGAGGCACGCAGGAAGCGGTGTGTGCGGTTGCGGATCATGGATTTCATCGCATAGCATATCCAGCAGTATGTTTTGTTGACGCTCGCGTGGATTGGGAGTCGGAAACGACAGATTTCTCAAATACTAACTATTTGTCACGCTTGCACTTGGAACATCCACGCGCGCGTGTGTTACACGTCGCAAGTCAAGAATATTTATCGTCACGGGAAGCGTTTTTGTGGCTGAATGAACATAATTTTGGCTTGCTCCGTCTTGGAGAATGCAATTCGTCGGTTTCGTTGGCGGAACCGCTGATTCGCGATGCGCAAATAGTATCTTTCGATATGGGTTCGGTTCGCTATTCCGACAATCCTGCTGGACAGAATGTGAATGGTTTATATTCAGAATTCGCTTGCCAATGTGCGTGGTATGCGGGGTATTCGCCCCGAATGAATTTATTTTGCCTGTCGGAATACAATCCATCGAATGATATGGATTCAATTTCAGCTCAATTGAGCGCACAAGTTCTCTGGCACGCTCTCGATGGCATTTCTCAACGCAAAAATGAAACAATGGACTTTGAGGACGAAACGTATCAGAAACGCTATCTCAAACATCCAATGTTTCCGCAGGATATTTGTTTTTATCAATCGTTGGTTTCGCAAACAATGTGGGTGGAAATTCCGATTGGTACAACAGGCAAAAAACGTATTGTTCCTTGCCATTCAACTGATTATGAGCAATTTCGAAATGGAATCGTGCCAGAATTATGGATGACGGAATTTCGACGGTTGGCAACGCTTTAGAATGTATTTCCGTTGGCAATTCCCAATTAAAAATTATCTTTGCAAAAAATTTTAGTCTATGAACTTTATAGAAGAATTGAAATGGAGGGGCATGCTTCACGATATTATGCCCGGAACTGAGGAACAATTGCAGAAAGAAATGACAACGGCGTATGTGGGCATTGACCCAACAGCCGATTCCCTTCATATAGGACACTTGTGCGGCGTGATGATGTTGCGCCATTTCCAGCGGTGTGGTCACAAACCGATTGCTTTGCTTGGTGGAGCCACAGGTATGATTGGCGACCCTTCGGGTAAGTCGGCGGAACGAAATCTGCTTGACGAGGAAACGCTTCGCCACAATGTTGCTTGCATCAAAAAACAATTGGAGCATTTCCTGAATTTTAATGGAACGGAACCGAATGCGGCTGAATTGGTGAACAATTATGACTGGATGAAGGATTACACTTTCCTTGATTTCGCCCGTAATGTCGGTAAATTGATTACCGTTAATTATATGATGGCGAAGGATTCTGTGAAAAAACGGTTCAATGGCGAATATTCCAGCGGAATGAGTTTCACGGAATTTACATACCAATTGTTGCAAGGCTACGATTTCGTGTATTTGAATGAACATAAAAATTGCAAACTGCAAATGGGCGGTTCCGACCAATGGGGTAATATCACCACGGGAACGGAATTAATTCGTCGTATGAATGGCTCCGAAGCATTTGCGTTGACTTGTCCGTTGATTACCAAAGCCGATGGCGGTAAATTTGGTAAAACTGAGAGCGGAAATATTTGGCTTGACCGTCGTTACACTTCGCCATACAAATTCTATCAGTTCTGGATGAACGTAAGCGACGAGGATGCAAAGCGTTATATAAAAATCTTCACAATGTTGTCGAAAGAGGAAATTGACTCGTTGATTGCCGAACATGAACAAGCTCCTCATTTGCGCGTATTGCAAAAACGTCTTGCTCAGGAAGTTACAATAATGGTTCATAGTAAGGAAGATTACGAAGCTGCCGTTGAGGCATCGAATATTTTGTTCGGAAACGCCACAGGTGAATCATTGAAAAAACTCGACAAGGAAACGTTCCTCTCGGTGTTCGAGGGCGTGCCATTGTATCAAGTTTCAAAATCCGATATAGAGGCTGGAGTGCCTATACTAGATTTGTTGGCTGAAAAAACGAATATTTTCCCAAGCAAAGGTGAAGCGCGCAAGATGATTCAAGGCGGTGGCGTGAGCGTCAATAAAACGAAAGTGGAATCAATTGATGTACGCATCTCGTCTGAATATCTTTTGAACGGTGCCTATATTTTGGTTCAAAGAGGAAAGAAAAATTATTTTTTGGTTGAGGTGAAATAGTCTCAAAATGAGTGTGGTGCAAATCATAAAATCGTCCATTTTAGCTGGTATCTGCATTGGAATAGCTGGGTTCGGCTATTTGGCTGAAAAAAGCATTATTGGGGCCGTTTTGTTTGCATTTGGACTTCTCACTGTCGTTCATTATAAATTAAAACTTTACACTGGAACGGCTGGATTTATTGTGAAAGGAGAGGTTGGCACATTGTTTCTCATTTTATTGGGAAATTTGGTCGGTTGCCTTATAGTTTCGCTCATTGCGCGTTGTAGTCCGATGCCGTTGCAGGAAACAGCCCAGAAATTGCTTGAAGGTCGGTTGGCGACGGGTCCTCTAAAAGGCGGTATTTTGGCTGTTGGGTGCGGTTTTATTATGACTACAGCCGTGACTTTTGCCCGAAAAGATAAAAATCTACCATTGTTGTTTGGTGTTCCGTTGTTCATTATGTGTGGTTTCCCGCACTGCGTTGCGGATGCATTTTATTATATGGCTGTCCCGGTTTCGTTCTTGGCTGAACATTGGCTCGAGGTGCTTGTGTTCTATGTAAGTATTGTTGCCGGAAATTTTGTTGGCTGTAATTTGTACCGCGCAATCTGGGGCTCAACGGAATAATGTATGCGCATTTTTACTGAATATACACTCTGGTTCGTACCAATTTTTGTGTTGGTTGGAATTGGAGTGTCGTGGTTTCTGTATCGTTCCGATACGAAACTCAAAGATGCTCCCCAATGGGCTCGGCGGCTTCTGTTTGGCCTGCGGGCGCTCACAATTGCGGTGTTGCTGTTTTTGCTGATTGGTCCATATTTGGAAATGCGGAAAAAAAAGTTGGAAAAACCTACGATTGTGGTGCTCCACGATAATTCTGCTTCGTTGGTTCTACAAAAAGATTCTGCATGGTATAGAACGGAGTATGTTTCTAATTATCAAAAGTTTATGAATTCTCTGCGCTCTGATTATTCGGTCGATGAATATCAGTTCTCAGATGTCCTTACACAGGATTCCGCTTTATCGTTCGATGGAAAGGAAACTAATATTTCAAATGCTTTGCAAGATATTGCCACACAATATTTTAACAAGAATATTGGTGCTGTTGTGCTTGCTACCGATGGCATTTTCAATTCGGGGGAAAATCCAAAATATGCAATTCGCAATTTTCCATCGCAAATGCCGATTTATTCCATTGCGCTGGGTGATACTGTTCAGGAATGCGACAATTTGATATCCAAAGTGTTGCATAATCAAATTGCTTTTCGTGATAATCCTTTTGTGGTAAAAATTTCGGTGGAATCGCACGCGTTGAAATCCAAATCTTCGAAAATTTCGATTTCTGAGAATGATAAGATTTTATATGAAACGTCGTTTGTCGCAAACGATGAGCATACGTATAAAACAATAGACTGTCATCTGAAAAGTTCGCAAATCGGGAAGAACATTTATACTGTTCGGATTGAATACCACGATGGCGAAATCAGCGAACGGAACAATTCGTATTCGTTTGCTGTAGATGTATTGGAAAGCCGTCAGAAAATTGCGTTGGTGTATGGTGCGGTGCATCCCGATGTGGCTGCGCTTCGACGGGCGCTGGAAAGTAATAAAAATTACGAATGCTCGGTGTTTTCAATCAACGATGATAACATTCCCGACGTGAGGAACTTTAATTGTGTGGTTTTAATTGGATTGCCAAGCTCGTTTGGTAAAGGAAAAACTATTCTGAATGAGTTAATTACGGCAGAAATTCCTACGCTTGTCGTATTTAATTCAGGAATGTCGCTCGAAAATTTAAATGCGCAACATATTGGTGTTGAAATTTTGGGACAACGGCATTCGTTTGATGAGGTGAAACCAAGTCTCAATTCGGACTTTTCGCTCTTTTCGTTGGACGGACAGACTAAGGAGTTTCTGAAAATTGTTCCACCGTTGGTTGCACCGTATGGTTCGTATAAACTTGATGCAAAATCAACGGCTCTTGCTTCTCAAATGGTTGCAAATCTTTCCGTTGAGCGACCGCTTATTGCGTTTTCAATGGCGCAAAACACCAAAATAGGATTTGTTCTTGGCGAAGGTTTGTGGCGTTGGCGAATGTATGATTATAAAGAACATTCCTCGTTTTTTGCCTTCGATTCGTTTGTGAATAAGATGGTTACGTATTTGGCGTTGAGCGAAAAACGGGAATTGTTTTCTGTTAACGGCGAAAGCATCTTTTCCGATAATCAAAATATTTCGTTTACTGCGGAGCTGTACGATAAAAGTTTTGAACCGATGCCAAATCAGGATATTTCTATGGTGATTCGCAACGACGAGGGAACCGAATATCCATTCTCTTTTTCCTCAACTGATAATTTTTACACATTGAATGCTGGAAAATTTCCGCAAGGAACCTATTCCTATACGGCTTCGGTTACCGTTGACGCTAAGGTGATGAAGCGTTCGGGAAGTTTTTATGTGTTGCCATTGGTATCGGAATACAAGCAAACGTGCGCAAATCATGAAATTCTACGGGAAATGGCTGCGCAAACCAATGCTAATGTGTTTTATCCCAATCAATTTGATGATTTGTTGAAAGAAATTCAAGATAATAAGAATATCGTGTCAGTGTCGCGTATGGAACGAAGCCGTAGCGCATTGATAGACTTTCCGATTGTGTTGATTTTCATTGTGTTAACAGTATCATTGGAATGGTTTTTAAGAAAATATTATGCTTCGTATTAGTCAACATACAAAATATGGTGCAATAAAATGTATTTCAAAACTTGTTGGAATGCTTTTCCTCTCTGTGTTTTTTTCGTTATGTGCGATTTCGCAGACAACGGTAAAAATCGGTGTGGCGAAATATGGTGGAGGAGGGGATTGGTACGGCAATCCCACGTCAGTTCCGAATCTTGTGGCATTTTGCGCTTCAAATCTCCACATGAATTTGGAATATGGAACCGTTGAGGTTGGAAGTCCCGAAATTTTTAACTACACAATGGTGCATTTAACTGGTCACGGAAATGTGGTATTTTCAAATTCCGATGTGAAAAATCTTCGGGATTACTTGTTGAGTGGCGGTTTTTTGCATATTGACGATAATTATGGAATCGATCAATATATTCGCCGCGAAATGAAGAAGGTTTTCCCAGATGCGGAGTTCGAGGAACTTCCTGAAAATCATCCTATTTATAACCAGCATTATTCATTCCCGAAGGGTTTGCCAAAAATCCACGAACACGATGGAAAGCCAGCGCAGGGCTTTGGAATTATTGTAGATGGACGTTTGGTTTGTTTCTACACCTACGAGTGCGATTTAGGCGATGGCTGGGAAAATCCTGAGGTTCACAACGATACGCAGGAAATTCATCAGACGGCGTTGCAAATGGGAGCAAACATAGTCCAGTATATTTCGACACATTAAGCTTGCCTTTGGGGCTGAATGGTAAAAAAATACTCTTATATAAACTTTGATCTTCTTTTTGAGTAGAACCGCTTCATAATATTTATTTCACATTCTTCCAAAAATCCAATATATTTGCAAAAGTATAATCGTAAAAAAAACAAGAAACAGAAAGATTTGAATTAACATATTGAATTTTACGCTCTTATTCTCTAATCTGAGAAATCGCCAAAATTTTAAGGTTACACAGAATACGAATGCGATATGTTCACGCGTGGCGTGAATTGTTTCGTACTTATGTGTAACAGGTGTTTGGCGATACCTTCAGATTGATAAGTATTCAAGCGAACAATTGACGCCTTTTTTATGCACATAGGACAACACATAGAGAAAATATTTCGGGAACAAGGACGTAGTGTGAAATGGCTTGCCGAAAAGCTGAGTTACGACAGGCGGAACATCTACAAAATTTTCCGAAAAGAAAGCATTGATACCGCACTCTTGCAAAAAATCTCTATTCTTCTGAACCACAACTTTTTCAAAGATTTGGCAGAAGAAAAACCACCCTACGATTTGTGAACAAATTGGCGACACTTTGAGAAAATAATGGACATATCGCAACACTAAATAATTCGGTTAAATACTTGAAATTTGTCGTTAGGTAAATTTTGTTAAAACGTATTTTACAAACGCAGGAAGATCAATTCGTTTATGAAGACGGGTTTTTACGTTTTGATTTGTTCTAAAATAACAAATTTCAGTTGTTAAGGTATGGAAAAAATAGTAATGAAAGATGTTGGTGATGCATTGAATATGTATCTACAAGAATCGAAAGATGTTCCATACTTGATGGTTGACTTTGGAATAGATAAAGCGGAGGTTGATATAAAATCTTTTTGCGACGATGTTTTTAGGTGCTATTCTCCTTGGGTTGATGCGTTTTTGTTGTCGCATTTTCATTCAGACCATTATAATGGATTTGAGATATACGCTGAAGCAATTGATTTTAACGCTATTTATTTACCTCGTTTCCCTGAATATATGCAAGAATTTGCTTCTGAATTTCGGAAAATGATTCTTGCGGATTTGCTTTTGAGAGAAGAAAACCTATTTGTGAGAATTTTGCTTCAAATATTAAGACGTTCATCCTGTAGAGCAAGCGTTTATTTGCTGTCGAAAGGTGATGTTTTTTATCATAACAAACATAAATATGAAGTGTTATGGCCCCCAAAAACATATACTGATGATTGTAGAATAATAACAGAAACAACCCAAAGAGCAATTAGCCTGTTTAATGATTTAAAAGAAAAAGACAAGCCGTTTAAAGAAATATACGATGCGTTAGACGGTTGTAACATAATCAATGACGAAGAAGATAATCTATTCTTTTTTTATGATGAAAGCATTGAAGTTTTAGAAAATTTAAGAAAAAATCATTCCAAAACGGAATTAAAGAAGATTGTAGCAAACACAAAATACAAAAAATTTAACGAAGCTCTTCAAGATGCTGCGAATCGTTTGTCAATAGCTTTTCGACAAGAGGATAATGTTTTGTTTTTGGGTGATTTAGAAGCACATGAATTGCAATGCGTTGCAAAAGAATTAAAGAAAAGAGAACAATTACACTATGATTGTGTTATTGCCGCCCATCACGGGACACATTGGAATAGGTCTATGCGAGATTTAAACTGTGATAATTGTCTTGCTTCTGTTGGAAAAACCTTGGCTTCCAAAGTGGATACCCATTATAAAACCATTTCCTCGAGATTGTTTCTAACACATCAAGTAAATGATATCGTATTACAAAAGAATCAATATTTAATCTTATAAAATGAATAATCAAACAATTAATTATAAAATGTATTTGTTATGAAAAAAATTTTACTTTCCCTCATTGCTGTATGCATTTCTATTATGGCACTTGCCGATACATGGGCTGGTGGCAATTCAGTTGCTATTTGGACTAAAGGAACGGGTACAAGTAGCGATCCGTTTTTGATAGAATCTGGTAAAAATTTGGCATATCTGGCAAAATCTGTTAATAATGGTACTTCGTATTCCGGAAAATATTTCAAATTAACTACTGATATAAACCTAAATAACGAAGAATGGATACCAATTGGCAATAGTGAATCCAAAATTTATTCTGGAGTTTTTGATGGTGATGGACATAGTATAACAAACGTATATGTGAAGGAAAGAAATATTTCAGGTTTGTTCGGTTGTACCACTGACGTGACAATTAAAAATCTTTCAGTAAGTGGAAATGTTATTTCTGAAATGTACGGAGCAATAATTGTAGGTTTGCATAAAGATGGTTTACTTACAATTTCTAATTGTAATAGTTCTGGTAAAGTTTCTTCCCCAGATGATATGACCACTTCTACTTCGTCAAGTAGTTATGTTCAATGTATAGGTGGGATTGTTGGAGCAATTAAAAATTTATCGGGGGCTGTCACGATTACTAATTGTAATAATGCCGCAACTATTAAAGGTTATACAATTGGAGGTATTGTGGGATATTGTGGGAATAAAAACGGGACGGATTTATCCTATACTATAAAAAATTGTTCTAATACGGGATCTATAACAGGATATCATGTCAGCCTTCATAATACGACAGACACTGATTGTGCTGGAATTTGCGGTTCATATGGTGGTGGTGGTACATTAAGAATTTCAAATAGTTCGAACACTGGAGCAGTTACAGGTTCTAAGGTTTCGGGAATATCTAATGGTGGATCTATTAGTCAATGTTATAACAAAGGTGCGATTGTATCAAATCCGCCTCAAGGTGGTGATATTGCTTGTGGTATTGGAGGTGTCTCAAGTCAATGTTATAATAGTGGAGATATAAAAGGCTATAACGCTGTCGGAATAACTTATAGTGGTTCTTGTACAAATTGTTTTAATACGGGGAATATAACGGCAACATCAACTGGATCGAAGTCGTGTGCTCATGGGATCAATTATTATGGGAAAGCAACTAATTGTTATAGTACAGGAAAACTTTCACGTGGAGAGAGTCGTCGAGGTATTGGAGGGTTAAATAGTACCGTTACTAATTGTTATTATTTATCTACAGATGGATCAAATGGTGAGAGTGGTACACCCAAAACAGCAGAATATATGAAGTCCACCACATTCCCTGAAACCTTGAATTCTGAAGTATTCCAATATGATGCAGATAATGAGAACAATGGTTATCCAATCTTTAAGAAAAACTATACCATAAAAGTTGTTTCTAACAATACCGCAATGGGAACTGTTTCTGGGGGTGGTTCTCTTGCATACGGGGCTACAACCACAATTAAGGCAACGCCCAAAACAGGTTATCATTTTGTAAAATGGAGTGATGGAAATACAACTGCAAGCAGATCAGTTACTTGTAATGGTACAGCCACCTATACGGCGACATTTGCCATAGATACGTATGTAATAACAGTTACTTCGGCAAATACAAATATGGGAACGGTTACAGGTGGAGGCACGTACGAGTATAACAAATCAATTACGATTAATGCAACACCCAAAACGAATTATCATTTTGTGAAATGGAGTGATGGAAATACCAATGCAAGTCGTTCGGTTACGGTAACAGGTAATGCCACTTATACGGCAACATTTGCAATTAATACGTATGCGTTAACTGTTGTATCGGCAAATTCCAATATAGGTACAGTTACAGGAAGTGGAACGTACGAACATAATGAGTCGGTAACAATAACGGCAACACCAAAAGAACATTGTCATTTTGTTAAATGGGATGATGGCGACATGAATGCTACTCGTACTGTGACGATAACTGCTGAAGCAACATATACTGCCACTTTTGCTATAGATACTCATGAATTAACTGTTACTTCAGCCGATGAAATAATGGGAACGGTTACAGGTAGTGGAACGTATGATTATAATTCATCGGTTACAATAAAAGCAACGCCAAAAACAGGCTATCATTTTGTAAAATGGGATGATGACGACACCAACGCCAGCCGTTCGGTTACTATTACGGGTGATGTTGCTTATACGGCAACGTTTGAGGCGAATTCGTATGATATAACGGTTCTTTCTGTTGACGAGAGCACTGGCACGGTATCGGGCAGTGGTTCATACAAATATGCTACCACGCAAACAATTAGCGCAACTCCTGTCGAACATTATCATTTCCAAAAATGGAACGATGGAAATACGGAAAATCCTCGCTCAATAACAATTGCAGGAACGGCTACATACACGGCAACGTTTGTGCTTGATACATTCGCCTTGGCAATAACTGTAAACGATGCCACAATGGGAACGACTTCGGGCTCGGGAGATTATGCCTACAATAGTTTGGCAATAGCACAGGCAACACCAAATTATGGATATGTGTTTAAGAAATGGAACGATGGCAATACCGATAATCCTCGTTCGGTAGTCATTACTCAAAACACAAATTATGTGGCGAATTTTGTCCTTGACACGTTCAATATCACAGCATCAAGCAATGATGTAGAAAAAGGAACAGTTACAGGTTCAGGCAAATATCCGTATAATACAGACGCAATATTGTCGGCAAATGCCGTACAACACTATCATTTTGTAAAATGGAACGATAACGATGTGGATAATCCACGTACCATAACGGTCACAAAAGATGCTTCATATACTGCCGTGTTTGCCATTGACACATTTGCAATTTCCGCAGTGGCAAACGATTCAGAAATGGGAACGGTCACAGGTTCAGGAAATTACATTTATGGCAGTGAGCAAGATATAGATGCCACGGCAAATTACGGCTATGTCTTCAAAAATTGGAAAGATGGCGAAACTGCTGCCCAAAGAACAATCACGGTAACCAAGAATGCCACATACACGGCAATGTTTGAAAAAGATATTTTCACCGTTTCTGTATCATCTACCGATGAATCAAAAGGAACGGTCTCGGCAGGCGGAGAACTGGAATATTTGTCTGAAGTTCAATTGGTCGCAACGCCAAAAGAACACTATCACTTCGTTCAATGGAGCGATGGTAATACTGAGGTAACAAGAACTATAATGGTAACGAAAGATTTGAATTTGTCGGCGGAATTTGCCATCGACACGTTTGAATTGAACATTGCGGAAAGTGAAAATGGAACGGTGAGCGGAGACGGCGAATATGCGTATAATTCAACGGCAACGCTTACGGCAACTCCGAATGAACATTATCATTTTGTACAATGGTCAGATGGAGAAACTATAAATCCAAGAGAAGTAACTGTTACTGAATCAGCCACATACAAGGCAGAATTTGCAATAGATGAATTTGTCGTTTCATTATCTGCCGACGCAACAATGGGAACTGTTCAAGGTGCCGATACGTATGCCTATGGTCAGACTATTACAATTTCTGCACAACCAAAATATGGATATGTATTTACCCAATGGAGCGATGGCAACACAAGTGAATCAAGAGAGATTGTTGTTTCGGAAAATCTTCAATTAGAAGCGCAATTTGAGAAAGCAGTATTCTCGGTAAATATTGTTTCTAATGACGAAACAAAAGGTAGCATTTCTGTAATGGGAGAACCTGAATATTTATCAGAAATCCAATTGGAAGCGACACCAAAGGAACATTATCATTTTGTTCAATGGAGCGATGGAGATGCAAATGCCACGAGAACGGTGGTAGTTACAGAAGATATGAATCTTACTGCCGAATTTGCGATAGACACGTTTGAAGTTACAATCGGAGAATGTGAAAACGGTACAATTACTGGTTCTGGGGAATATGCTTACAATACAGAAGCAACACTTACTGCTGTTCCATCAGAACATTATCATTTCATAAAATGGGGCGATGGAGAAACTGTAAATCCAAGACAGGTGACAATTACGGAAAACGCTTCATTTACTGCCGAATTTGCAATAGATACGTTTACTGTGGCTTTGTCAACAGATGCAACAATGGGAACCGTTCAAGGAATGGGCAGTTATACGTATGGTGCAACAGTTGATATTTCAGCCGTTCCAAATTACGGTTATGTATTCAAACAATGGTCAGATGGAAATGTGGATGCAACTCGTTCTATCGTCGTAAGCGATAATGTTCAATTGGAAGCACAGTTTGAGAATGCAACATTCGATGTGAAAATTGTTTCTAACGATGAATCAAAAGGAACTGTTTCCGTAGTTGGCGAAATGGTGTATGAATCAGAAATACAATTGGATGCTGTTGCTAAAGAACATTATCATTTTGTAAAATGGAGTGATGGAAATGTTGAAAATCCACGAAATGTCACTATCAAAGAAGATTTTAACTTAACGGCAGAATTTGCCATAGACACGTTTACAGTTTCTGTTTCGGTAAACAAATCAGAAATGGGAACAATTCAAGGTGCGGGAGATTATACGTATGGTCAGGAGGCGACACTTGTAGCCGAAGCAAATGAGCATTATACATTTGTAAAATGGGACGATGGCGTTACTGACGAAGAACGTGTTGTGACGATTACAGACAATACAACGTATAAAGCTATTTTTGAGAAAGCAGTTTATAATATAACCGCTGAATCATTGGATGAAACAATGGGAACCGTTAAGATTCTTGGAGATAGTTTTACCTATGGAGATGAAGTAGTTCTTATGGCTACTGCAAAATCAGGATTTCACTTTGTGAAATGGAGCGATGGTAACGAGGAAGCCGCTCGCACCGTGGAAGTTTCTGGAAACAAGATATTTGTAGCATACTTCGAGGCTAATTCAACTGCAATAGATGACATATCAAATGAATTACTCATTACAATCGTTAATCGTCAAATCCTTGTAAACGGCGAAGCACCAGCATTCGTGGTAACCGTTTCAGGTCAAAAAATCGCAAATGCAAACCTTAAAGCAGGGGTGTATTTTGTGGTGGTGGATGGCAAAACGGTAGGCGTTTCGGTTCAGTAATTCTGTAGGGACGCACTGCGTGCGTCCTGTTTGAAATTCTGGGACACATTCAATGTGTCCCTACAACAAATTTGTGATGTTTCAGTAGGGACGCGGCGCGTCACTACAAGTCATAGAGAAAATTAATAAAGGGCGGAAGAGATTCCGTCCTTTATTGTTTTGTAGAAATCAAAAAGAAATGTTACATTTGCAAAAATAAATTTGAAAAAGATATGGCAACCGCAATTAAAGCAATTCCAACGTTAAAGGGTAAAGAAGCCCAAGACTTTCTTCGTCGTGCAGAGGAAAACGAACGAAAGAGAAAAAATGTAATAAATAGTAACGAACACCCGTATTGCCAATTTGCCCTCAAAATATTGGGCAAAGCAGGAATGCGATAAACACTACAATACACAATGTCTTTTTTACTCGAACGTTGTGAGTTCAAGGAACTTAAGTTGTTCGGAATCCCCGAACAACTGATTTTTCATTCAACTCCCTAAACGCATAGTTAGTTCTCCATTGAAAAAATTCCCTCGTTCGTCTATTTTTTCAAAAAAATTACAACCAAAATGGTGAACAAATAAAAAAAATCTCTATGTTTGCGTCAACAAAAAGAACAAAATGAAAGTAATGAATAACAATTTTTGGTGGTGGCAAACTTATGACCGAATGTCGTAAGTAGAGAGGCCATTTCCAAAAACAAAATATAAAGGGGGCTTGTCAATCTTACGACAAGCTCCCTTTTTTTGTTGAATTATGAATCGAAAAATGTTAAAAATATGAAATCATATCAAGTTGACAACAATGGTTACTACGGAGAATTTGGCGGGGCATACATTCCCGAAATTCTTTACAAGACGGTGGAAGATTTGAAAAAAGCGTATCTTCCCATAATTGAAAGCGATGCGTTCCAAAAGGAATATCGCGCATTGCTCAAGAACTACGCTGGTCGTCCGTCGTCGCTGTATTTTGCAAACCGCCTGAGCGAAAAATATGGATGCAAAATTTATTTGAAACGTGAAGACCTGAACCACACGGGGGCCCACAAAATCAACAATGCTCTCGGACAAATCCTGATTGCCAAGGCGATGGGCAAAAAGCGTATCATTGCCGAAACGGGCGCTGGTCAGCACGGTGTGGCAACAGCCACGGTGTGCGCCTTGATGAATATGCCGTGCAGAATTTATATGGGTGCGACCGACGTGAAACGTCAGCACATGAACGTGGAACGAATGAAAATGCTTGGCGCGGAGGTTTTTCCCGTTGAAAGCGGAAATATGACGCTGAAAGATGCCACGAACGAAGCCATCCGCGACTGGTGCTGTCACCCTGCCGATACATTCTATATTATTGGCTCAACGGTTGGTCCACATCCGTATCCCGATATGGTGGCTCGTCTGCAAAGCGTTATCAGCGAGGAAATTAAATATCAACTCAAAGAACAGGAAGGTCGTGAAAATCCTGATTATTTAATCGCCTGCGTTGGTGGCGGAAGCAATGCCGCTGGAACAATTTATCATTATATTGACGACGTTGATGTAAAAATTGTTCTTGCCGAAGCTGGCGGAAAAGGCGTGGATTCTGGATTCACTGCTGCCACAATTCAATGCGGTACGCTCGGCATTATTCACGGAAGCCGCACGCTCGTTATGCAGACCGAAGATGGTCAGATTGTGGAACCATATTCAATTTCCGCCGGACTTGACTATCCGGGAATCGGTCCTATGCACGCCAATCTTGCTAAACAGCACAGAGCAACGGTTTATGCCGTAAACGACGACGAAGCCGTTCGGGGCGCATACGAGCTCACCAAGCTAGAAGGCATTATTCCTGCTCTTGAGTCGGCTCACGCTCTTGGCGTTTTGCCAAAATTGAATTTTAAACCTACCGACGTGGTTGTGCTTACCGTAAGCGGGCGCGGCGACAAGGATTTGGAAACGTATCTCAATTATAAGAAAGAATTAAAATAAAAGATAGAAAGATGAAAAAGTTTAGTTATACTGTTTTTGAAAAACAAATGTTCGGCGACACGTGTACTCCCGTAAGTGTCTATATGCGAATCAGAAATCTCTACACGCAAAGTGCTTTAATGGAATGTTCCGATTACCACAGTTCTGAAAACGGCTGCTCGTATATCGGCGTTCGCCCAATCGCCCACGTTGCCATAGAGCACGGTCTGGGTAAATGCGTCTATCCCGACGGCAGTTTGTACCAGCATCCAATCAATGCAAACTATCTTCCGTCGGATATTATCAATGAATTTTTGAACGAATTCAATGTAAACAACGACAAAAATCTGGGACTGTTCGGCTACACGTCGTTCAATTCCGTTCGTTACTTGGAAAACATTGCCGTGAAAGACGAGACACAGGTGAAGAACGATGCTCCCGATATGATTTACATTCTTTATAAATATGTCATCACGTTCAATCATTTCGACAACACTATGAGCATCAGCGAACTTGTTGCCGACGGCGAAAAATCGGACATCGAAACGATTGAAAAGGCGATTCAAAAACCTTTTGTGACAAAATACGAATTTCATCATATTGGCGAAACAACCAGCACGCTCACCGACGAACAGCACAAAGAAAACATTCGCAAGGGAATTGAACATTGCAAGCGCGGCGACGTGTTCCAAATCGTGCTGAGCCGTCGTTTTGTGCAACCTTACGAAGGCGACGATTTCAATGTTTACCGTGCGTTGCGGAGAATCAATCCGTCGCCGTACTTGTTTTACTTTGATTTCGGCGGATTTCGAATCTTTGGTTCGAGCCCCGAAACGCATTGCCGTGTGAAAAACGAAAACGGGAAATTCATAGCATACATCGACCCAATTGCGGGAACGACAAAACGTACGGGTGACGAAGTACAAGATGCGCAAAATGCAGAGTATTTGCGAAACGATCCGAAAGAAAACGCCGAACACGTGATGTTGGTTGACTTGGCACGAAACGACTTGAGCCGTAACTGTCACGACGTGCACGTGGATTTTTACAAAGAATTGCAATATTACAGCCACGTGATTCACTTGGTAAGCCGTGTGAGCGGTACGCTGGACGACGACAAAAATCCTGTCAAGGCGTTTATGGACACCTTCCCCGCAGGAACATTGAGCGGAGCGCCAAAAATCCGTGCTATGCAACTGATTAGCGAATACGAACCGCACAATCGCGGAATGTACGGCGGTTGCGTCGGATTCATCGGTTTCGACGGTTCTCTGAATCAGGCAATTACAATCAGAACATTCGTTTCGAGAAACAATGAATTGTGGTTTCAGGCAGGCGGCGGCATTGTTGCCCAAAGCGACGAAGAATACGAACTACAAGAAGTGAATAACAAATTAGGTGCATTGCGCAGAGCAATCATACTTGCCGAAGAAGCATAAAACTGAACGATATGAAAATAGCATTGATTGATAATTACGACAGTTTCACATACAATCTGTACCACTTGTTGAAAGAACTCAACGTGGAAGTGAGCGTGTTCCGAAACGACCAGTTTCAAATGAACGAACTGGAGGCATTTGACAAGATTTTACTCAGTCCCGGACCGGGCATCCCAAAAGAATCGGGCTTGCTGATGGACGTGATAAAAACATACGCCGGCCAAAAGCCGATTTTGGGAATTTGCCTTGGCGAACAAGCCATCGGCGAAGCATTCGGAGGTACGTTGACAAACCTATCCAACGTGTTCCACGGAGTTCAAACGCCAACCGATATTGTAAAAGAGGATTATTTGTTCAATAATCTTGACAAGGAAATTCCCGTCGGACGCTATCATTCCTGGGTTGTTGACAAGGATTCGCTACCAAACGATTTGGAAATTCTTGCGGTAAGCAAGGAAGGGTTTGTAATGGCTCTGCGTCACAAGACATACGACGTGCGCGGCATTCAATTTCACCCCGAATCGGTACTTACTCCCGACGGAAAACAAATAATGAAAAACTGGATTTTAAACTAATGTGATATGGAAAATTGTTTAAGAAAAATTGTTGCTCAAGAAACGTTCACCCGAAATGAGGCAAAAGAAATAATGCACGAAATTGTTGACCAAAAATATTCCGATATGCAAATCGCCGCAATATTGATGGGCATTCAAACTCGCGGCGTTACCGTTGATGAAATTTTAGGATTACGCGACGGTTTGTTGGAAACTGGCGTTCACACCGATATGAAACCGTATCAGGTGATTGACATTGTCGGTACTGGCGGTGACGGAAAAAATACGTTCAACATCTCAACTTGTTCGTGTTTCGTAGTTGCTGGCGCTGGCTACAAGGTTGCAAAACACGGAAACTACGCCGCTTCGTCGGTGAGTGGTGCGAGCAATGTGCTCGAAGCCCACGGTGTTAAGTTTACAGCCGACAACGATGCGTTAAAACGCAGTTTGGAAGAATGTGGCTTTGTTCACCAACACGCACAATTGTTCGCCAAAGGAATGAAATGGGTCGGTCCTGCCCGAAAAGCTTTAGGACAACTGGGAACTCCTTCGTGCTTCAATTTGTTAGGTCCGCTGGTAAATCCCTGCAATCCTGATTATCAGTTGCTTGGAACGGCAAATTTGGATCAGCAAAGATTGTATCATCAAGTATATCAACGAATTGGTATAAAATATGGCATTGTAACCAGCATAGACGGCTACGACGAAATTTCGCTTACTGGAAGTTTCAAAATAGTGTATAATGAGGAAGAACACGTCTATCAGCCGGAAGAATTTGGCATGCAGGTCATTAATCCAAAGGAAATCTACGGCGGAAGTACGCTGGAAGAAGCAAAGGAGATTTTCGACGCCGTATTGGAAAACAGGTCAACTTTGGCACAAAAGAATGTGGTTCTTATAAACTCCGCATTCGCAATCCACGTGATTGAACAACAAAAGACGTTCAACGAATGTCTGTCGCTGGCAAAAGAATCGCTCGAAAGCGGACGTGCATTGCAATGTTTGAAAAAATACATCGAACTAAATTCGTAAGCTATGGCCGATATTTTGGAGGAAATCGTTGATAATAAGCGTATTGAGGTTGATGCGGCAAAACAAAAACTGCCGTTTTACGAACTTGCCAAACGTGTGGAGCAGTTTTTAGCTGAAAATCCGCTGAAACCACGTTCCATGCACGATACGCTGATGACAAGCAAGTCGGGAGTCATTGCGGAATTTAAGCGGAAATCACCATCGAAAGGATGGATTCACGCTGACGCAGTGCCGACCGACGTGGTGCCGTTGTACGAAAAAAATGGTGCCTCGGCTGCTTCCATATTGGTTGACGAAAAGTATTTCGGCGGCTCCAAACACTTCATCGAAATGGTGCGCCCAATGGTTTCCCTTCCAATTTTGTACAAAGAATTTATTGTTGACGAATATCAGTTGTACGAGGCGAAACTTGCTGGTGCCGACACCGTGTTGCTCATTGCGGCTACGCTTTCGGCTCCGATGGTGAAAAAATTGGTGGAAACCGCCCACCAGCTTGGTTTGGAGATTTTGTTCGAGGTTCATTCCGTGTCGGAATTGAACAAAGTCGTGCCTGAAACCGATATGCTCGGCGTGAACAACCGTCATTTGGGCACGTTCGTCACCGATGTGCAATGGTCGTTTGACATTGCCGACAAACTATCGAAGGATTTTTTGCTCGTGAGCGAAAGCGGCATAAGTAATCCGCAGACTGTGAAAGAATTACGGAATGTTGGCTATAGAGGATTTCTCATCGGAGAATGCTTTATGAAAGAACAAAATCCGGGTGAAGCGTTGAAAACATTTATTCAAAATATAGAGCAATGTTGATAAAAGTGTGCGGAATGCGTGATTCCGAAAATATGAAGGCAATTGCCGATTTAGACGTAGATTTTATGGGGATGATTTTCTATCCGAAATCAAAGCGATATGTCACCGAAGTGCCGTCGTTCCGCCCATTGCGGCAAAAATTGATTGCGGTGTTTGTGAATGCCGACATCGACGAAATAGCCAAAACCGTGGAAACCTTTCACTGCGATGGTATTCAGTTGCACGGCGATGAAACGCCTGAAATTGTACGTTCGTTGAAAACGAAGTGTAATTGCTTGGTTATTAAAGCATTCCAAATTGCAAAAGTCGAAGATTTGCAGAAAACAAGCCTGTACGAAAACTTGTGCGATTATTTTTTGTTCGACACGGCAACGCCTTCGTACGGTGGAAGCGGTGAATCGTTCGACTGGTCGGTACTTGCCGAATATCAAGGTAAAACGCCGTTTTTGTTAAGTGGCGGCATTGGAGCAGAAAGTGTGGAACGAATCAAACAATTTTCGCATCCGCAGTTTGCTGGAATCGATATAAATTCTAAATTTGAAACCAGTCCTGCTGTGAAAGATGTGGAGAAGGTGAGGACATTCGTAGAAAAATTAAGAATTAATAATTAAGAATTAATAATTGTTGGAACGTGCCATGAAATACTATAGATTAGATAAATTTTTGTTAGACAGGAAACTATGAATCCAAAAAAGCCAGGAAAAAGAGAAATCAGCAAAGCGTTGAGTGATTTAGAAAAAAAAGATACTTTATGCAGAAGAATCGTTTCCAAAAAATACGGATGGAAACAACATAGTTTCATCAATTGGAAAGTTGAAGGTGGATATTATTTTTATTTGCGGCATCTCAATTGCTATAGTGGGGCATTTTTGTACGTCAAGCCCCTTTATATAGACGATTTGTGGTGGGATATTTTCGAAATATCCAGCAACAAAAAAGAACCCATGAGCTTGAGGGGAAATGGTACGTTTTCATTAGATGGCGTAAGAATACTGGAGACCCCCGATCTTTTTGACATTAGAACGAATGAGCGTGAGGCAGAGTATGAATTAGAAAAAATACAGAAATATTCCGACGAAGATATCGAAAAGATTTGGGACAATGTTTTCCAACAATTTGATAATGAGGTTCAGCGGTTTCTCAAAGAAAATCCCGATCCTGATTCCTATTTTCCAGAAGAGGAAAAATGCTATGAATATTACACGCTTATAACGTATTTACATGCAGGAGATAGGCAAAAAGTTTTGGACAAGATTGTGGAGTTCCGAGCAACTCCAGATCGAATGAAGACTCGTTTTGCATGGTCATATGATGACGGCACATCAAGAGATGGACTCGACTTTATCGAAGCATGGTGTTTGCGAGAACTCGCAGAGCAAGGCGATGTGATGGCTCAGTACAAACTTGGGACGGCGTATGAAGAAGGTTCTTGTGTTCACATAGATAATGAAAAAGCAGTCTTTTGGTATCGCAAAGCGGCGGAACAAGGAAATTCATCAGCTCAATACAGTCTTGGAAGGATGTTCGATTACGGGTGCGGCGTCCCCGAAGACAAACAAGAAGCCGCCATTTGGTATCGTAAAGCCGCAGAACAAGGCGACGGGAATGCCCAAAACGATCTTGGCATATTGTTACTTTACGGAGAAGGCGTTCCAGAAGACAAATCAGAAGCCATATTCTGGTTTCGAAAAGCATCCGAGCAAGGGCTTAAAGAAGCTCAATATAATCTTGGTGTACGATACCTTTTTGGAGATGGTATTTCCGAAGACAAGCTGCAGGCCTTTACCTTGTTTCAAAAGGCAGCGGCACAAGGATTCGCATCGGCACAATTCAGGCTCGGCAAGATGTATGATGACGGAGGCGTCGTTCCTGAAAACAAGACTGAGGCGGCAAATTGGTATCGCAAAGCCGCTGAACAAGGCGACAAGGAAGCCCAAAACAATCTTGGTGTTTTGTTCCTCAACGGAGAAGGCGTTCCAGAAGACAAATCGGAAGCGGAATCTTGGTTCCGCAAAGCTGCCGAGCAAGGGCTTGAAGCTGCTCAAAACAATCTCAACTTAATATTACAAGACAACCAAGATACTCATGCTAAAGGAATAAAGTACATTATAAAATTGATGCAAATCATAAATCGTTTGAAAAAATTAAAATAAAAATACAATGAACAGAATCAATCAATTATTTCAGACAAAATCAAACAATATTTTGAGTCTTTATTTTTGTGCAGGAGCACCAACGTTGGACGGCACAGTTTCGGTGCTTCAGGCAATGGAACAGAACGGAATCAATATGGTGGAAATTGGCATCCCGTTCAGCGACCCTATGGCCGACGGTCCAGTTATTCAGACGGCGGCAACCAAGGCGTTGCGAAATGGAATGTCGCTGAAAACATTGTTTTCGCAGTTGCGTGACGTTCGCAAAACGGTGAACATTCCGCTTATTCTCATGGGATACTTGAATCCTGTGATTCAATACGGCTTTGAAAACTTCTGCAAAAAATGCGTCGAAGTTGGTGTTGACGGAATGATTTTGCCCGATTTGCCTTTCAAAGACTATTTGGAAGACTATAAACCTATTGCCGACAAGTACGATTTGCGAATCATTATGCTTATTACTCCCGAAACAAGCGAGGAGCGTATTCGTTTCATAGACGAACACACCGACGGCTTTATTTATATGGTGTCGTCGGCAGCCACAACAGGGGCTCAAAAAACGTTCGACGACCAGAAACAGGCATATTTCAACCGAGTTCACGCAATGAATCTCCGCAATCCGCTGATGATTGGCTTTGGCATCTCGAACAAACAAACGCTGGAATCGGCACAGGCAAACGCCAACGGGGCTATCATCGGCTCCAAGTTCGTACAACTGCTCGACGAGGCAAATGGCGATGCGGAAAAGGCAGTGAAGAATTTGTTTGAGTGCTTGGGGAAATAAGTTTTAAAGCTCAATGCAATTCACAATGGAACGTTGTTGCGAATATGCAATTACAAAAAACGACCGTCCACTTGGACAGTCGTTTTTTTTGTAGAGTGAAAATTCCTATTTCCTAACTCATAATTCGTACCTCAATTAGTGTTGCCACTTCTTGAAGAAGTCGTTACCCTTGTCGTCAACCAAGATGAAGGCAGGGAAGTCTTCAACTTCGATTTTCCAAATGGCTTCCATGCCAAGTTCAGGGTATTCAACACATTCAATTGATTTGATGTTGTTTTGTGCCAAAATTGCAGCAGGGCCACCGATAGAACCAAGATAGAATCCACCGTGTTTCTTGCAGGCATCGGTAACGCATTGTGCGCGATTACCTTTTGCCAACATTATTAAACTGCCTCCGTGGTCTTGGAATTCGTCAACATACGGATCCATACGGCCGGCAGTTGTCGGACCCATTGAACCGCACGCCATTCCCGAAGGTGTTTTTGCTGGACCGGCATAGTAAATTGGGTGGTCTTTAATATATTGTGGCAAATCTTCGCCTGCATCCAAGCGGGCTTTCAGTTTAGCGTGAGCAATATCGCGACCGACTATGATAGTTCCGTTCAAACTCAAACGTGTTGAAACAGGATATTTCGACAATTCTTTCAGAATGTCTTTCATTGGCTGGTTCAAGTTGATTTTTACCACGTCGCCTTCGCCAGCGTTACGAAGTTCTTTTGGAATCAACTCGCCTGGATTGTCGTCCATTTTTTCAATCCAGATACCTTGTTCGTTGATTTTACATTTTATATTTCTGTCGGCAGAACAACTTACGCCCAAACCGATTGGACAGCTTGCTCCGTGGCGTGGCAGACGGATAATGCGAACGTCGTGAGCCATATATTTACCGCCGAATTGAGCACCAAGACCGATTTTGTGAGCTTCTTCCAGCACTTGTTTTTCCAACTCAACATCGCGGAACGCACGTCCGTATTCGTTTCCTGTGGTTGGCAACGTGTCGTAGTAGTGAGTCGAAGCCAATTTCACCGTCAGAAGGTTCTTTTCTGCCGAAGTTCCGCCAATTACAAATGCAATGTGGTATGGCGGACACGCAGCCGTTCCCAACGTCTTCATTTTTTCAACAAGGAACGGAACCAATGTTCCCGGATTTTGAATGCGGGCTTTGGTTTCCTGATACAGATATGTCTTGTTGGCAGAACCGCCACCTTTGGTCACGCACAAAAATTTGTATTCCATACCTTCGGTTGCCTCAATGTCGATTTGAGCAGGAAGGTTACATTTTGTGTTCACTTCTTCGTACATTGAAAGAGGAGCGTTTTGCGAGTAACGCAGGTTTTCTTCCGTGTAAGTTTTGTACACGCCGAGCGAAAGAGCTTCCTCGTCGCAGAATCCAGTCCACACTTGTTGACCTTTTTCACCGTGGATGATAGCCGTTCCCGTATCTTGACACAAAGGCAGTTTGCCTTTCGAAGCCACGTCGGCGTTGCGAAGGAATGTGAGGGCAACATATTTGTCGTTGTCGCTTGCTTCGGGGTCAGAAAGAATTTTTGCCACTTGTTCGTTGTGGGAACGACGCAACAAGAACGATACGTCGCGGAAAGCGGCGTTTGCCATGGCCGTCAGACCTTCTTTTTCGATTTTAAGGATTTTGTGACCTTCGAATTCGCTAACCGAAACGTAATCCTTTGTCAGTAAATAATATTCCGTCTTGTCTTCGCCAAGAGGGAACATAGGTTGATAATGAAATTCTGCCATATTT
>Ga0247609_10000261_pt1 | contig 76214 bp, 83 predicted proteins | sample 172DNAGHGlowgp2_FD_193487 | JGI IMG/M metagenome (GOLD analysis project Ga0247609, IMG submission 193487) | Sheep rumen microbial communities from Palmerston North, Manawatu-Wanganui, New Zealand - 1728 DNA GHGlow gp2 | ecosystem: Host-associated > Mammals > Digestive system > Stomach > Rumen ...
TCCTATGAACTCTCTTGTGCGATACATACCTGTGAACCAGGTCGGCTTGAGGGATTTAAGGTGTAGGGCTATGGACTTCCCAGAGTCAATTTAAGTAGCTTGGGACTTGACCTTATAGAATAGGCTGGGTTCGATTCCCAGGTATTTCATTGTGGGAGGAGACTTTCTTAAACACACTCCTCTCCTTAACGAGTTTTATATTATAATTATATAATTATGGCAGAACTAAATTTAAACGAAGAGATTAAAAAACTTCGCAAGGATTTACAACACGCTAACCTTCTAAATCAAAAATTAGATTTAGAGATTAGGCTCGCTAAAGCCGACAGAGGAATAGCAGAAAAGGAGGCTGAGTTTAGGAGATTACAAGACCCAGACGAGCCAACTTATGATGATTGTTGTTGCCCTTGTGTGAATTATTAATTTTATGGAACGTCGGACGCCATTAAAGAGTCGACCACAATGAGTAGTTGTGATTTGATTTTTTATCCTCGCTAGGAATAGAGCAAGCGACTATTCCTAGAAGGTTATGGGAGAGTAGCTCAACGGAAGAGCTTTAGTCTGGATAAAAGTGTAATGACTTGATTCACTTTGGTAGTTGGTTCGACTCCAACCTCTCCTGAAACGAACATTTGGCAAGGGTCTAACGGTGAGACTCTTGTCTAAATGGGGGAGAGACGACCAAGGTGGACGTGGCTCTATAGCGAGTGGACGCGTGAAAGAGTTGTGCGGTAGGGTTCAATTCCCACCTTCCCCAATATGTAACCTTGAGCGGGGCTATCCACAGCCCTTGCTTAATAAGAGGGTATAGTTCTTATATATCCTGCCCCGTCTTCCGAGGGGATAAAACATATCGGAAAGCCGTAGGACACGTCAGGGGAACCTGTAGGGTATGTCGGCAAATTGATTAGTTCAAAGAGTAAGCCACGGAGAGTGCACATCTCCAATGGTACCTGGTGCGAGTAGGGTCCCGACACCAAGGCTAAGTGACAGGTGCTGCAAGAATGCACGTAGGGAAGTGACCTAGCTAGGCTGACGCGCGAGCCAACCGATAATATGTAGCAAGTTGGGGACTAATCATAGGTGGAAATCCTATATGGGGTGGAGTTAGTAGCTCAACAGCTATGCCGAGCGTGACAGAGTAGTAATGATTAACGGGTCGCACCCGTTGTACGTAGGTGCAAATCCTACCCTCGGCTCCTTTGAAAAATGTGTAAAATGGGTATCAAAATACCTTGAAAAATGTGTAAAATGTATGTAAATTTATATTGAAAAATGTGGGACGATGGAAAAATTATTAGAGCTAATGAACGAATATGCTCATACATATGCAGACCATTATGATGATACGGGGAAAGAAATAGAGATGAAATTTTTAGAGCATACTGATAATTGTTTTATATATTATTGTGATTGAAAGTTTGACAGTTTAGTAGATGATGTAGTTATAAGTAAGAGGTTCGGTTTTATAAAACGACTTATAGAGAAAGATAAGATAGACAAAGATAAATTATACAATTCTGAATATAAGCCATACTTTTGGAATAGAAAAACAAATGCTTTTAGCTGATTTTGGGCAGAGAATATCTTACTAATGCTACTTGCTATCCAAAACGAGCCTATAAACTTTTTAATCTCTACGTTAAAGTAAAATGCACTACACAAAAGAATGAATTATTGAAGTAAGGGAAGATATCTTCACTCAGATTAAGGCTGAGAACGACTTACTTACTCAAGAGAATGTAGAACTTAGAAATAAACTAGAGCTCACAATTAGATTATGTGCTGCTTGGGGAAGGGCCGCTACTGAAAATGAGAAATTACTTAGAGACGTAGAGAAAAAGATTGAGGAGTTGGAAGAATATAAATGGATGTATGAATGACTTTGATAATATTTATATAATTTACCAAAAGGAAATGAAAAAAGAAAAATCTGAATGACAGATAGAACAAATTGTAGATAAGACATATCTACTTATTAAGTCTTTTGATTTTAAAAAGATAAGTGAAGATATAGAATATCTACCATTTTGTAATATACTTATGAAATGACACGATGGCAGAAGTAAAAGGAGAGAATGTAAACCAAAAGATTTAGCAATTCTATTATTTATTCTAAAGAAGAGGAGAGAAAAGATAAATAGTTTAATTGAAGAAATAGAAAACTTTTTAAATAACCTTAGTATATAAATATGAGATATTTTGATATTAGGATAAGGTGTGAGAGGCTGAAAAGCAGAATAAAGTTAATCAACCAGAGAAAGAAATGCTATAAATCATTATGGAGATTTAATAATGGATATATGGTTTGGAAATGAAACGAAGAATTGCCGTACTACCTTACACTTAAAGATATACAAAAATGTAAATCAGACTTTTTATCTATTAAATAATTAGGTTATGGAAGGAAAGAAAGAAAGCTGAATAGAAACTCTAATAGAGTTATTGAATGAGTATGACCCTTGTATAGCAAGTGATGGAGAGCATAGAGATAACTTATGGGGATATGCTTATCAATGACATAGTGCAGTATTCCCAAAAGAATTAGCAGAGAGCTATATAATAACGGCTCGTTATGGTTTTATTAAATGGTTAGTAGAGAATGATAAGATAGAACGAGAAAAGTTTTGAAATTCTGAAACCAAATCAAGTAAGTATTCAGATTTTGAGTTGAGTTATGATACTCCACGAGAAGATTATACCAATACTCTACTAATGGAGTTAGCAATACAAGATGAGCCTATTGAGTTCCTTATAAGTATTCTGAAAAATGTGTAAAATCATTCCCCAAAAGTACTGAAAAATGTGAAATGGGGAATAATCAGACTTTTATATTTATTACCTATGGAGATGGAAAAGAAAATTAAAAAGCTGATTAAGGAGGTAAAAGAGAATAAAAATCCTGCTCTTATATTAAATAGAGTTTTAGATGCAGAAGAAATAAATTGGATATACGAACATACTAAACCCAAGCACCAAGAATGATGGTTTAGAGAAGAATGAAAGCTGGTGTATTATTGACCTAATTGAGAAAAATATTAGACTTTTATATTATTTATCTAAAGGGAATGGAAAAAGAAGAAAAAAAATCTGAAAGAGAAATAGAGTTAGAGCAAACCATTGAAGATTTGAGAACGAGTATAAAATGGAATGCTATAAGAGATATTATACGATGAGTGCTAATATTGATTTATGCTATTGTAGTAAGTTAGACTAATCAGACTTTTATATTATTACTTTAGGGGGGATGAAAGACTTCACAGACTTTACAGAATGATTTTTGATAGGGCTTGCTATACTTGTGATTCTAGCTAGTGTAGGGCTTTATATGTATATGATGTGTTATCTTGTGATTAATGACCATTGGGTGTGGGTCGCTATTATCGCTAGTATGACCTTCTGTATCTGATGTGGTGTAAGTAATATGGACTGACCGTTTGATGATTTATTATAACTTTTATATTATTTACCTAAAGAAAATGGCATTTGTAATCATCTTCCTAGCCCCATTTAGTTTGCTCATATGCGCTATGCTATTGTGAGTAGTAGATATGACATTATTTGATGGGGCTTTGTCTGAGTTTTTAAGAGCTTGGACACATCATTGGCTAGATAAATATAAGCCAAGGGAAAAATAGTTTTATTTCTTGTTTATTATAAAGATGAGCGAAGCTTGTGAAACTTGTTGAGGAGGTTGTACTATAGTTGCTACAATATTTATTATAGCAATGATATTAGTTATATTGTATGCACTTATCGAGGGTATTAGTGGTTGAGAGTTCGGTGAATGGATAGGAGATTGGGTTAGTCATTGGATTGATAAACTACCTAAACCAAAAGACGAAGATTAGTTTTTTATTTATTATTTATTATAACCTATGAAAAACTTTATGGTTTGATGTTGGAGTATTATTATTCTACTCCTAGTTATCTGTGGTTTTAACTCTTGGTTTGTAGTTGAACCTGGATACAATGGATTTACTGTTACATTAGGTAAGGTAAATTCAACTGTTTACACGGATGGATTGCATTTCAAAACTCCATTCATTACTAAGTCTGTAAAGTATAATGTGCAGACACAAAAATTAGATGCCACAGCTGATGCTAGTTCAAAGGACTTGCAGAGTGTTGGTGCTACTATTGTAGTTAACTACAAGTACAAGGAAAGCGAAGTAGTAAACCTATACAAAAATGTAGGTAAAGAAGAAAGAGTAGCTGAAAAGATTATTACTCCTGCTATCCAAGAAGTATTTAAAGCCGTAGTTGCTAAGTATTCAGCAGAAGAATTAATCACAAAGAGAAGTGAGGTATCTAAAGATATTGAGGATACATTGAACAAGAGACTAGAACAGTATGGAGTTCAAATTCAACTATTTAATATTGTAAACTTTGACTTTAGTAAATCATTCAACGATGCTATTGAGGCTAAGGTAACAGCTGAACAAGAGGCATTGGCAGAAAAGAATAAACTAGAGAAAGTTAAATATGAAAGTGAGCAGAAAATTGTTGCAGCAGAGGCACAAGCTAAAGCTATTGAAATTCAAGCTAAGGCTATTCAAAACCAAGGAGGTAAAGAATATGTTAACCTTAAATGGATAGAGAAATGGGATGGTAAATTGCCTGTAACTGTAGCTTGAGAAGATAGTTCATTTATAATGATGATGGATAACAAATAATGTATAATAAAGTATGTGCCATAATATGTATAGTGTGTAGTGCTATAGGTATGATTATAGGACTAATTCAAAAGAACACATTCGCTCGGATAATATGGGCATTGTGTCTAGGAATATGGATTTATAATTTAACCCAATCAGAGTAATGTGGCAGTTTATATTAGACGAAGTACTTAAACCTATTGTATTTACTACTTTCTGAATTGCTGTTGGTTTTATATGGTGTTTATGTATAGTTGCTAAAGAGATATGAGACTTAGATGTAACTATACATACTCAGCCAACACAAGAAAGTTGTATAGAGTTATTTAGTAATTTAACTCAACTAGAGTAATGAAAAAGAAATATTTGTTTATCCCTATGTGAATGTTTTTATTTGTAATGTGACTATTACGCATAGAACATTGAAATGAAGTATGATGGGGGATATTTGAGGTAGTTGTTTGAGCAGTTTTAATTGTTATTTATTCTGTAGACTAATGAAACGATTTAAACCATTCACTCCACCTAGTATTAAGAAATCTAAATGGGCTAACTCCTGGGACAAAAAAATGAAAGAGTTAGCACATATAAATTGAAGGTGGGTAATTACTAAAGAGAAATATTGAAGAATGGATGCCTCGCTTGAATGAGGTAGCGGTATAATCCTAGAAGAAACAATGGAAGATTATGAAGCTCTTAGTGAAGAAAGTTGTATGTATTGTAATAGGCATTGCAAACAATATTGGACTCACGAAAACAGTTGGGTTATTCATCTATGCCTCCCTTGTTTAATAGGGGACAAGATTACAATTTTACTTGAAAGAATTATTAAACGATGGAGGGAGAAAAACGACAGAAGCGATTGATATACCTCATTTACATCTGCATAGGAGAGATTATTCTCTTCTGTGTGTGGGTATATCTAGAAATAGAATATTGAAAATGAACAACACAGTTGCCTGATAATGTATATATTAGTTCAGAACTAATAAACACTTGAAACAGGGTCAATGAAGAAAAAATTGACCCTGAATTGACCCTGTTCTAATGAAAACCTTTATATTAAAACAAAAACAAAAATGAAAGTATTATCCTTATTCGATGGGATAGCCTGTGGGTATGAAGCTCTAAAAAGAGCAGGCATCCCTATTGATGTTTACTATGCTAGCGAGATTGACAAGCACGCAATCAAAGTCGCCAAGGCTAACCATCCAGATATCATAGAGATTTGAGATGTGTGCCAGGTTAAAGGAGAAGATTATCAAAGTGTTGACCTAGTAATTTGAGGGAGTCCTTGTTTTGTCAAGTGAACTAAGGTATGGACTTATGATTGATACAAGGATATATCTGAAGTTGAGGTGTGAGATTATGTTCTATGACTTAACTGAGAATATAATCAAGTGCTAAAAACTTGATGAGAATCCAAAGAAATATGGAGTATAAAATGACAATGATTTTTAGAAACATTTACTACAGAAAATCATCCATATTATGTAGCGAAATGTAAAAGGGTATGACATGAATGACGTAGAGAACTACAAGACCCAGAGCGAAAAAAAGTTAAGGATATTGAGGTGTGAGATTATGTATGATTGCCAATTATCCATACTAAAGAAAACGTAAAATGAATCACACTTCAAGAAGCTTGGCTATTGTGAAGATATATGGCTGATTGACATACTAGAAAAGACTATAAAAAAAATAGAAAATGAGAGAAGTCTTCTAATAGGTATTGGACAGTTATATATTCTATATGAGATTCTAAACTTAATGATTTCGGCCATATAACAGAGTATCATGTCTGAAAGCAAAAACATTCACAATCAACTTATAGATTTGTTATTAATAGTAAAAGATTAGTAGAACTATGTGAGGATATATGATGCTGAGCTATTAATAAATCTATACCTAAATGGATATTAGATTTGCCAAGAGAACTCTTAATTGAATTCTTTAAATGATATGTATCGTGAGATTGATATTATAAAGGAAAGTGAGTGCGGAGATGTAGTACAATAAGTAGAGATATGGCTATGTCTTTATGTTTATTATCTGCAACACTATTTCACACCTGAGCACAAATACATTTTTATAAAAAAGCAAAGACACACACTATTCAATGAAGAATCGTAAACCAAAATGATTGCTATGAAGTTGAAATAAGAGAATACAGAAAACCACAAGACCATTATATGGTCACTTATGATTATATATGGTTTCCAGTAAAAGAAGTAAAACCATTATGATATGAGGATATGGTATATAACCTTGAAGTAGAAAATACCAATAGTTATACGGCTAATAATATAGTAGTTCATAATTGTCAAGGGTTCTCTATGGCTGGTAAGATGCTAAACTTCAATGACCCTAGAAGTAAATTATTCTTTGAGTTTGTAAGATTAGTAAAGGAATGTAAGCCAAAGTTCTTCTTGCTCGAGAATGTGAAAATGAAAAAAGAATATATTGAAGTAATTAACGAGCAACTTTGGGGAATAGAGCCTACACTTATCGACTCTGCTTTAGTAAGCGCCCAAAGAAGAAAACGTTTGTATCGAGTTGGTAAGCTCCAAGAAGATGGAACTTATGCTAAGGTAGAAATCCCACAGCCAGAAGATAAAGGTATTCTATTAAAGGATATATTATTAAACTATGTCGAGCCTAAATACGATATTAGTGAGAAACATACCATAGCAATGAAAAATGCTAGAAGTTGTGGAGAATTAAATCTACCTAGTTTAGATTGAAAATGCTGAACTATTATAGCTTGATACTATAAAACTCCACAAGATGGGCCATACATTCTAAAAGATTATATTCTCACAGATAGACAAATAGATATGATATCTAAGCGATGAGGGTATGAAAAGCCTTTGGAAAGAGTGAGATGACCAGAAGATAAAATGGACACTCTCACTACACATTGTGGCAAAATGTCTAATGGTATTAAGTTGGTAAATGTGCCAAAGATTAGAAAGCTTCACCCTATAGAATGTGAGAGATTGCAAACCCTACCAGACAATTATACGGAGGGGGTTAGTGATACTCAAAGGTACATCCAACTTTGAAATGGCTGGACGTGCGATGTAATAGCACATATATTTAAATGTTTAAAATAGTAAAATGAGATTACCAGAGAGTGAAAGAGCATTTCGTATTATGTGAGGTTATACGGTATGAACTCCTCTTCAGCACGAATATCAAGATACTTTAGTGAGGTCTTATATGCGTGACAAGTTAAGAATTTATGTACGACCTTTTTGACCTGTAGATACTCTAGACGGAGAAAGTATTCAACCTTCTTTTGGTTGACACATTCAGTATTGTGCTGCATTAGATTTCCCTGTAACATTTGAATGGGATATGCCTCACGACTTACATAATATAGCTTGCAATTTGTGTGAATATTTAGATAAAGAGGTAGCTGAGATATTGTATTCAGAAATTGAATCATATTTTAATCGCACTTTAGCAGAGTTACAAATAGATGGCGAAAGAGACGGTTTCCTCGCAGATGTCTTTCAAGTAAAATTCCCTCCTTTTCAAGATGGGGCAAGAAGGGCAAGAGCAACCACAACAGTTACAACTACTCCTATACAAATAGGTGCGAACCCATCCACATATGCATCTGATGTAGTTTCTCGCCAAGATATGGATGCTTATTGAGAAAGTATAGTTGATAGAATGGAACGTAGGATAGCAGAAGTGGAAGAAAATATGATGAGGACTGCATATCGTGGAGATAGACTATCTAATGGATTAGAATATATAACTCAAGATGAATACGAAGAAAAGAGAAGAGACTGAGAGTTAGACCCAAATAGAGTTTATTTAGTTTTTAATAATAGTTAATTATGAGACAACCTGAAAAAGAATGTGCTTGTGAAAGCACAAGAGAAAACTTAGACTTTTTAAATGAAGCAGTTTTCTGAGTAGCCAAGGATATTATTGAGCACGGAAGAGTTTTAGATTTGTATGCAGAAAGAATCTATTCTACAGAAGAAGCTTGCTTCTGAGTTGATTGAGAATGAGGATTCAAGAAAGAGATAGAGACAATAAAGAAAGACCAAATCATAGATGCAGAGAATTTATCAGATGCTATTGATATTATGGCAAACCTACAAAAAGCAGATAAAATGACACTTGATATAATTGTTAAACAAAATGAAACAATTAAACTTTTAAGTGATGAAGTTAATAAATCGTATAATGGTATCATATTCCTTACAGTATGGTCACTTATTTTAACAGTTTTAACTGTTATTACTTCAACAAATGTATTCTTCTAATCACATTAGTATGGGCTTTGGCTGTTGCCATTGCCCATATTGTCGTCACGTCCATAAAACTAAGTATGGGTATTATAAAAAATACAAATCATATTGGTGAGGGCTTCGTCCATATCAATACAGAAAGATTATAAAAAAACTTCGTCAGCATAAGCATGACGAGGAATTACCTAATAGACTTTTTAATATCATGCCCTACACAGACTAATGGCTATAGAACAAGAAATCCCTTTTGAAGAATATAGAGATAGGCAACTTCGCTTGCCTTTTACAGAGGAGCTAGATAAAATATTATCTGCCCATCCAGAGATGGTAGAGTTTGTTATCCACCCACACGACGATATGGTGGATGTAAAGATAGGAGGAGCTACATATTATGTTATTACAAAAAGGCAATATCATCTCTTGGTGGATGAAGAATAGGTTATAAAAATTATAATAAAAAATATAATCTATTTATAATGGAAGTCTCCGCCATTGTGGGGTGTTCGCACCAGACGGATTTAATCTGTACCACATAAAGAGGACAAGAGGTATAGTCTGCACCCTCTCTATAGAAATATAGGAGGAGAAGATTTAACTTTTAAACCAAAGTATGGCAACTAAACGATTAAAAGTTCTCATAGTTGTTATGTCTGCTATCCTAGTATTTATGTTAGGGTTTAATGCATGACACTGAGAGGACATTGTATCTGAAGTGCAAGTTCAACCTGCCATTGAGACAGGGAGTGTAGCTACTTGAGAGGTAAAAGAAATTGAAACAGTAATTTACACTCGAGAAGATACAAAAAAAGAAATTGCAGAAAAATTAAATTCACTTATTGGGGATTACAATATTAGCTATGCAATCATCCATGAGTGCTCAACTCAAACAGATGATTATAAGCTATGTGTGACTAACCTACTCTGAGTAGCTAATGCTGAGAGTAGTATGTTCAAAGCAGGAATGAAACCAAGCAACAATGGTTTTTGATGGCTATATAAATGAAAGAAAAGAAAATTCTCAAGCGTAGAAGAATCCATAAAGCAATGGGTTGCAATGTACGTAAGGAATAATTGGGGAAAGAGAGTTACTTGAGACGCACGGTTGAAAGGTAACTATTGCACTAGCTCCTGCAGTAATTGGGTGAAAGCCTATAACTCAGCAGCTAAAAAAATAGAAAAACTTGAACTCTGGTAGCTCAAGTAATTCGACTATACCTCTTTATAAAAAAAGACTTGACAACTCTATCTAATACACTATAAGGTAGATGTGGAAAATAAATTTACCCAAAAACAAAAGGCAAAAACAAAATGAGAGTCGTACCTCAAATCCTTCTTAAAGAAGGAGATTTAGTAGAAAGTCCCAACGGGAATCATATATGGTGCGTAGTGGGAGACATAGAGTGAACCCCTATGTTATCTGATGGCACCAATATATTTTGTCCTAGTTGGGGCTTTTATTTTAAAAAAGATGATTGAAGTCTTACCCCAATAGTTGAGGATTCTTCGGTTTTAAAACGCTACAAGTTTTATTTTAATTTTGACACCGAAAGTACCTGGGGTTTTTAAAATAAAAAGTGGCAATATTACCACTTTCCTACACAAAATTATTTTACTTTATATTAGTTGAGAGTTGATGAACAATTATTATCCTCTGTCGCGAGTTCGCAGACAGTTATGAGATGAAGAAGTTCAGCAAATGGTGGTAACCCCAACCGAGAGAAAAGGCTGGAGCTACTTATTTGCCAATAATGACTGAGAGTGGTTGGTAGTACAGACAAATGCCCACCACTCAATAACCTCTGTATCCTTTACCCACAAATACAAAGGGCTTTGAATGTCCCTAAAGAGGGCCAAAACAAAATGATTTAGAATATGCCGATACCCCGGTAGGCTAGTCAATGAAGAAAATTAGATATAGACTAGCGAAAATATCGAGCGAGGTATGTTATAAAGATTTCCAAATTGAAGTCAAGGGGAATTTTAAAATATATTATATAATGAAAAATTCAGCATCTAACAAGCGAAAATCTATGACATTTAAAGAAACCAAACAGGGGCTATACCGTGAGGCTATAGCAAACAAAATGGAATGGACGGATGAACTCGACTGAGACTTCTCTACCGAAGTAGAATTTCTTCTCGGTCTAAAGGGCCGATGGCTCCTTTGCCATATAAGGAAAGAATATCCTTACACTATTAGATTTAGACTTATAGGGGAGAAAGACTACGAGAAGGCTAAGCCAGAAAAATTCATTACGCTTGCAAAACAAAAGCTTTTACATTAAACAAAAACGATTATGGGAATAAATCCATATAAATCAGTGAATGGCTACACCGTAGTCTATAACCACTGAGCTATTAAAATTATTACTAAGGATAAATTGGACGTTATGGAATGAGTGATATACCTACCAAAATCTCTCATACAATTTATTTTAGAACAAGATATTCCTTCACCATTAAAAGCTTCAGTGCTATCAATTAATGAAGAGGTGTGATGTTTAGTGGATGCTATTTGTTTTTCTCCCGACGAGAAAACGGGGTTCTTAACTCTAAAGAATCTATATTATATAACAAAATAAAATTCCTCTTGACACAGGAAATAAAATCCTTATAAAAGGGTTACCTTTATATGAAAGGTACCTTTATTTACGTTATTATTATCGCAATGCCAATCTATTGACAGAAAACTTCAACAGAGGATAAGCCTCGTCACCCATCTCTTTCTTGGGCTAATTGGAAGAATTGAGCTTTTGTTGCTTGGAATAGAGACACACAAGCTGAAGAAGAAATCAAGCTTCCTTCTAAATTCTTTGTAGTAGCAGAAAGCTGGAGTATCAAAGGATATTTAGCAGAGAAATGATGAGTTTACTCAAATGAAATTTACAGCTTCCCTAACGATGTGTTAACCGTTAGAAGTGGTAGCTGAGAAGTTTTATATGAATGACTATGGGCAGACATAAAAGATAAGATTAAATCTTTAGGTTTGAAGCTTATCAAGAATGTACATTACATCGACCCTAAGAAACCAGAAGAATTAAGAACATTCTGTATCAAGGGTGCTGCTTTAAAAGAGTGGATGGAAACATTCTCTGATGAAAATAGAAACGCAGCTTGAAATAACTTCCTTTCTGAGGGAGAAGTAAAAGAATGAAAAACTTGAGCAGTAACTTACACCTTCCCTTCATTTAAAATTGGAGCAGCATTAACTGAAAAAGAAAGAGCTGTACAACAAGAATGGGGAATTAAGTTACTTACTTATACTCAGGCCACAATTACTTCTAAAGAAGAAGTAGAAGAAAAAGCTGCAGTCAAATATGATGACGATAATTTACCTTTTAACTAGGAGATGAGTAGCCTCCTAAAAAGGCTCAATTTAATTTAAGACAATATACTATGGCGAATACAAGTTACGAGTTAGGGTGAAAAACGTTTTTAAAATGTAAAGGATGCTGAGAATTTAAGGAACTTAATACTGAAAATTGGTATACCCATAAGGAGGGATACCTTTGAGTCCTCTGAAGGTGTAAAAAATGCATCTTAGCTTGAAGGAAAACAGAGCACGAACGCAAAATGGCAAGGGAAAGAGATAAGGATAGATATTATAACAATCCTAAAAGAAGAGAATATGTATATCAATCTTCAAAAGAAAGAACTGAAAGACATGAAAAAGAAGGTGGTTGATGGAATAAATATCATCTAAGAACTAATAGAATAATAAAAAAATTATGAATCCGTCCTAAGGAATGCCCTATATGTTGATATAAATGACGCATCGTCGCTCACCATCCTGACTACAAGGAGTGGAATAAAATTGTTTTTTGTTGCCAACCATGTCATGACAAAATTCATAAGAAAAAATTAGATAAGTATACAGTCATAGATTTATTGAATTAATTTTATTAGTTTATACCTGGCATTATGCTCTACCACCAATTTGCACCTCTTAAGGAAGATTATAAAACTATTATAGTTTCAGTGACGGAAATAGAGAAAGCTCTAGTACCTGCTCCTTCTTTTGTTCAAGACTTGGAACCAAAGAAGAAAGCTAACACATATTGGGTATGAAACCTAGTAGAAAACATTGTCTTTGCTAGAATAAATCAATGAGTTGAGGCAGCTCAACACCAAATCGAGATTGCTAGATGAATGATGAACCCAGAAAGGATGAGATACTTTTCTGCTAGTTGAGTAGAAGATAAACAGTTCTTGCGATTGTATGATTGACTAGAACAGCTTATTCCATTATCTGAGCAATATGAAGCTATAGGTATGTATGATATAAGAAGCCTTAGGAGTGCAGTCGAGGTAGACTTTAGCTGATATAAAATAATTCTCACGTGAGAAATAGATTGGGGAATGAATTGAAGTATGCTTTTTGATTGCAAGACAGCTAAGAAAAAATGGGATGAGAATGAGAAACGAGAGTTAGGGTGTTATCAATGAAGATTTTACCCTTGGTTCCAATTCCTACAGCATCCAGATATAGATTCTATAGCATTTAGTTATCTAGTATTCACAAAGCAAAAAACAATCCAACACCAAAACATTACTCATATCATTAAAAGAGATGAGGCAGAGCAATTCGTGAAAGAAAAGCTCTACGATTATTTAGTGTGAGTTCATAAAGGGGATATACAAACCACGGAAGGCTCACTCGATAGAATGTAATGAATAAAGATAGTCAACGTTGAGCTGCAACAGAGCTCATTGAACTTATAGCTAATCTTATTGCTAGTTATTCACATCATAGTGAGCTATACAATTCTATACAATCTGACCTAGTTCATCCTGAGTTATTCACGGAAGAACAAATAAAACAGATGGAAGAGGATAGTATGTGGCACTATCAAAAAATGACTAGCCTCTTGGAGGAGAGAAGACTAGCTATGAGAAAACTGAAAGAAGGGGCTGTAGAATGTGACGACCATATGCGATGCTTGGTTAAACATTCTATAGCCTCTTATCAATTTAGCCAAGAAGTTCTAAATACAAATATGGATGACTTAGATTATATCCACTTGGCTGAAACTGCTTACCAATATATGTATGAATGTGTGAGCAAATTCCTATGAGTCACATTGGTAACCTGTGCTAGGTGCCTAGAAGATGAACTCAATTTACAAAAATAAAAAAATAATATGCAAGAGAATATCTATGAAAAGGTATTAAACTTGTACAAAAAAGATTTAGATAGTTGACGTATTCTTCTTTATGAAAATATGCAACTCTTGATGAGGAGAAACCCACTTCTTCGTCACAAGAATTATACCTTTACTAAAGATGACATCTGTTCGGAAGCGTTTATGATAGCTGATGATATCTTGCTAAGAAAGGATATTCCAGATGAAAAGAAAATATCTAAACTATGGTACTTATTTAATAGATGAGGCTGAGCCTTGTATAATAAGTTAAACCAATATGGACTAGAGAGTTATACTATAGATGATATTAGGGATAGCGAAAATCGAAGCTACGATATGGATGTCGATATGCTACAGTATGTGCTAGTAATTAATAATATAATTACCCCATTGGAAGCAACTGTGCTCCAATACCTATGAGATTGAAGGGGGAAATATGAAATCGCAAGACTAATGAAAACCACATACTATAATGTGAGGGATATTGTAGACACAATTGCCCTTAAAGTTAAAAGATTTTTATCAGAACAAGATGATTTAGAAAATGCAGACAACAGCTAGAGGAGTTCGTAAGGAACTCAAGCAGATAATTTCTGTGTACCAGTGAGTAATAGAGTTCTCAATAGAGAAACTGGGAATGGAAATAATAATTAAGCAAGCTAAGGCTGACCCAGATGACTTGTTGGACTCTATTAATAATCACTTGATAGAAGTATGCTGAAATTATCTAGAGACCCATAGCATAGGGCTCGATAAATATCAATTAGCAACTATCATTATGGACCTATATACTAAGACAATCTCTGAACTAGATGAACCATTTCGTGTGACAATTAAAGAATCAAAGCACCTAATTCAAGATTACCTAGAAAAAAATAAGGCTAAGAAAGAAACATTAGAAAGAATTAAGAAAGAGAATGAGAACTTAGATAAGGAGGTAGCTATTAGAAAGAAGGAGCAACAAGAGAAAAAGGTTAATTTAAGGCCAGAACCCGAAATGCCGAGTGAAAATTTAGAAGTGGGGTACACGGGGACCCAAGCCCCCTCTCCTAAGCCAAAGAAAACGAGAGCTAGATGAACCGACGCTCTTGCTATTGACCACTTCGTTTTACCTTGATTATAATAGGGATGCAAAAACTTGATTATATTCGTAGAGCTCCTTGAATTACTGATTTCAATACTCTAGTAGATAAGCTAAACGAAATCATAACTAAGCTCAATTCAAAAATAGAAATAGAAGAAGTCGCTATTTCTAGAGAAATAAAAGACTTCACATTCTTTAAAGGGGAAGAAACTAAACTACCATACCACATAGAATATGCCATTACGTCTAACGAAGATGCTACAAAAATCTTCGAGCTATATAACTTCTCCTATAAAGAGATAAAACAAATCAATGACATTATCATTAAATGAAATGTCGTTGCTCTTACAATAGATGTAACTGAGGAAATGACAGAGAAAGATAAAAAACAAGAAGTTATATTTGAAAAGGTGGAAGCTATTGAGTTAGATAAACCTATTAAGGTTAAATGAAAGAGAGGAAGAAAGCCTAAAAAGAAAACCTCTTGGGAATAAAAATTTATTTAAACAAAAACAAAAATATGTCATTTGTATCTGACCTTGCAGTAGGCGAAGCTTGCCAAATAGAATTTGCTAAGCTATTACTTGATACGGAGAAGGTTATTAGCCTTGAAATCGCTCAATGAAAGTTTAAACTTTGGGATATAAGAATTACTACCCCAGAATGAGAGAAGACCTATGAGATAAAAAAGGATTTAAAAGCCCCAGAAACAGGAAACTACGTGATTGAAACTCGCTGTTCGTGAAAGCCCTCTGGTATCTATACTAGTAAAGCAGATTACATAGTATATAATGTAAAGTGAGAATGGTGGTGTCAGGAGAGGTGAGAGTTAATCCTTAGACTTATGGATGTAGAGAAACGTACTACTAAATGAGGGGATTGACGAAGGGCTGAAATGTTTGTATTAAGTTGCGATACCTTACCTATTTTATTCACCAAAATAGAAACAAATGGACAAACTTGAGAAGAAAATAATTAAGCAAGAAAATGCTATAGCTGAAACCTTAAAAGAATTCCTAAAACATTTTAATAGAGTTTGGTATTCTATAAAGGAGCCTAAGGAAGAATTAGAAAAATTCTTTGACTTGCAGGATAGCTGAGATGGTATAGTCTATATATTTGTGAAGACTAAAGAATGAGATTTTTCTATGGGCTACACTATGGATGTCAGCCTAGATGATATGCAAAGTATGGTTAATTATCTCAAACTAAGAGCAGATGTTTATCTTAGATAAAAAACAAAAATGTCTAAACAAAAACAAAAATTTGAATGATGGGAGCGAGATTGTGTAGATGCTGATGTATCGATAGACACTCCTGTTACATTAGTATTATATTTCTATGGGAATATACCTAGTAAAAAAAATTGAAGAAGAAATTTCTGAAATATTTCATTACCATCAGCCAATTACGTAGAACGAAATAAAAGGATAACTAATAAGTTAAAAGGGTTTGTCCCTCTACTATGATTAGGTCCTTATTCTATAGATATAAAAACAATAGCCCACACTAAAAGAAGAAAGGATTGTGATAATGTTGTCTCTAGTATTATGGACACTCTACAAGACTTAGAATTTATCTCTGACGACGACAATGAAACGATTAGAAAAATAACCGTGACTAATGTGGGATATATAAAGAATGCCCCCATTGCTAGAATAGAAATAAAACAATATTGTGAAGAATGATACAATATTGATACAGACCACAAAGGGAAAGACTTAAAACAATATAAATATTATTTAAATTAGTTTTATTATTTACAAAAATAAAAATGGCAAAAAAAGTTGCAGTAAATGTTAGAGAGGCTAAATTAATGGAACAAGCTTTCTCAAAGAATTCATTTAGATATCTCACTCTAGATGAACATAAAACTTTAGACAAGGCTTATAAAACCTTAAAAGAAAGTGAGGTATATAATAAAGTAGGATGAGAAATCCAAGCAGAAGCAGAAAGATTAGTTGCAGAAAAATGTATGCCAGAATGGAATAGAATCTCTGAAGAAATGAAACCTTTAGGAGAAGAGAGAAACAGATTAGCGAAGGAGAAGGCAGAAGCAAAAGAATGAGAATGGCTACAGGAAAGTGAGGATAAATTAATAGAAGTGGATAAAAAAATAGCTGATTTATCTAGTGAATACCAATCAGTCACAGATAAGGCTAATGCCGAATTAAATGAATTTAAAGAAGAAAAAATTAATAGCACAAAAGAAGCTTGTTTCTTCTTAAGTGAAGAAGATTACCAATTTGTAGGTGAATTATGCTGATTTTACTCTGCTAACTAAACTATCACATGACCATCATTGCTGCAAAACAAATACAAAATAAATGGGCTTTATTCACAGACGACTGCGTAACAATGTGACAATCGCAAGTAAGTGCTGCTAGAAAATATCGTCCTAAACTAAGAGAAATTGACTGAAAGAACTATGATTTAGTTATAGCTTCCTGTTGATGAACTAGAGAAATAGATTTGTTTTTAAACCTTCTTGAAGCTAAGCTTGAAATCACTAAAGTAAAAACTACAATGGATTTAGGCGTAGCTATTCAAACTACACTAATAGAGACTCGAAAAACTCTATTAGAATTAACGAAAGACCCATCTATTTGACTGCTAATCTTAGAAGTTAACACTAATACCCTATGGCATACAGATGATTATAGTATGTTTAGAGTATCAGATGAATGAGAAATTGTTGCAGGTAGTTGAGAGCAAGCATTTCTCTCTAGCAACAAACATCGCGATTTCCTAGAGAGTTTAAAGTTAGCTGTTTTAACGGACGAATATTGCGAATTCCCTATCTATGCTTATAGAGATGGAGATATGTATGAATTCTACGATTGGCTAACAGTAGGGGAAATGTTAGACATTTTACTTGATAGAAGAAAAGATGATTCAATCTACTGCAACGGAGAATGCGTGGAAAACTCACTCTGCCAATCTCCCACAAAACCCGGATGAATGAGTAAATGCAACTCAGAAAAACTATAAACTAATAGAAACTCTCATTTCTAAAAATAGCAAACTTGAAAAGAGAATGGACGAAATGGAAATGAATTTTACTATACTATGTATAACACTAATAGTAAGTTTAATCGTAGTCTTTATAATCTTTTCAATATAAAAAACTCCCCAATTAAGGGGAGTTTTTATATTAAGCTAATATTGTATGAATTAGGTTCGCATAAAAATTAAATCACGCCTCTCATCCATTATCGCTCTGTCACTCGTCAATTCATAATAAAGCGAAGTGCCCAGTAAGAAAGGCGGCAGGAATGTTAGCCATCATACTTCATGAATGGGTTATTGTGGTATTTATTTTTAGCCCCACGCATAGCACATCTCAATAATCTAATTCTACTATGGTGTTTCATGTCACTGTAACCCTATCCATTACTGCTCATAGTGAAGCAGAGTACCCCGTTCAAGCTTGTCATTCTACTTCTGTCTTCTCTCAAACCAAAGGATAATCCATATGGAACTCAGAATAACTTACAGATGGAGCGGTATCTCAACTTCATCATGAAACGCTTGAGACATATCTAATATTTCAGGCTCATCACATTATAGGCTGCCAAGGTTCATAACCTAATGGTCAAGAGTATCTACTTTCAACAATTGTATTCCTTCTATTAAAGCTACCTCAAGGAATTTTTAGCAGCTGTACTCTAAAAGCATGGACTCAATAAGAAAATTCTGCACTTCAAGAAAATCAAACTTGATATAATCATTTCTTCGTTATTCTAATTCGTCAGTTTCATGGATTTTCATCTGTTCAGTTAAAGAATTCCAAATTCTTTCTTAAAGAATTTCTAGCTTCTAGCGCTCATCAGCTAGGGCGGGTTGACGCCCGCAGTACTGGGCTAAGTTCTCCTAAATATCTTTCCACACCCGAATCAAGTGTCCCAGTAGGAAATGAAAGAATGTGGTTATCTTTTAGTACTAATTTAGCATAATACGCCTTCATGTCAGCGTCTGTAATAGTTATTCTGTGTCCACTAGCTGTTGCATTAATTAGATTAGAATTATCTATAATTTGTATATCTGGAATTGATGGGCATTTAGGTAAAACATCCTCATCAATAGATATTTTCAACTTGCTGTTAGTATCTCCATCGCACCCAACCTCATCTATATTAATTCAATATCACTCTTGTAGTTTTTGATTAAGATATCCTGGAGTAGTATCGCCGCTACAGGCTTTTACTTTTTCATCTAATGCGCTCACCTCCCATCAACCATCCACTCAACAATCTCATCAATCCATATAACAATCGTCTGGAGGAGTTATATCTCTTACCACAACATTGCCTCCAGCTTTAACATACGTAGGCTTGGGACATTCTGCTGTAAGCTTAACTACTCAGCATTCGCTTGTATCAACCACAAGGCAGTCATTGGTGGATTGTATATTGATTCAACAGTTATCGCTACAAGATTTTCAACAACAGTTAGTGTTGCAGTCTTCAGGGTCAAGTATCGATACAGAGGCTATATCTCAGCTATCGATTGTACTTGTTATAACGGTTATTTTATCATCTGGGCAATTATTATTACAAGGGCTACAAGGTTGTTTACATTTACAATCGCTCATAGATTATTTGTTTTTATATAAAATTATTGTTAAGTGGGACAATTACCCACCTAGACATTTTAACGTGTCTTATTTAATTTTCGGTATCAGTAGTACCTGGATTTTCTCATCATTCAGATACGGTATTTTCTTCTTTTTTATTTCATACCCACATAGAACATTCTTCTTTGCCACAATATTTTTTTATACAGTTACAATATTGGCACCTGCTTCGTGCAGAATCTCCATTCCATTTATGATGGGTGTCCGGATTTAGTGTAGGCTTGAAATCTTTTACCTCGTCCACTTTCTTCTTAGGAGTATATGGCTTATATCAACTTTTATAATTAGCTACTGCCTCATTAAATTTCTCTTCATCAATTGCCCCTGTGATATACTCATAAGCTGTGTACGCATCAATCTTATCTGTATATGCTCTAAATTCATTTAGCTTCTCTTTTACTAAATCCTTAGCGACTCAAAATTTAAGCAAGTCATTTATAAATGATACTTGTTTGTTTGTTGAGTTACAATTAGGGCATCCGCCTCATTTACAAGAACAACGACAATTTTTCTCACAAAGTGCACAACGCATTTATTTTTGTTATTAAATAAATTTTATATTTCAACTATCATATACTCATACAGCATATTTATTTTCTGTTTTATTATTATAAGATTCACCAGTTCTACGGTTACACCAATGTAGTTTGGGCTCTCATTCATAAATAAAATTATTTTCTATCATTTGTATAATCTCTTCTTTTGTTGTCCAATCTCGAATATTAATACATTTGTATCCGTTATTTATAGCATAATGTGTTTTATCGTAGTGATACATTTTATTTTTCATATATTTATCTCAATATGGGGAATACGTCGAACTATGAAATGCGGATGGATTAACTTCTATTAAGATATTGTTTCAAATCGATATATCATAAGAAAATTTCCCCAATGGATACTCATAAGAAGGAGTGTATCAAAGAGTTTTTAACCAGTCTCACCAATATATATTAGTATCAGATAATGTTTTATGATTTTTTTCTCTGTCTCTATTTGCACATTGAACACTGCAATAAGTAGAATTTATAGTCCTCCTAGGTTTAAATTCTTTTCAGCACATTTTACATTTATGAATTCAAATCCACCCTATCTCAGTTCTATATTTTTCATAACATTCTTTACTACAAAAGTTCTTTCACATATGCCTGCTATAATATCATTCTCAACAATATTTACACGCTTTCGATTTTAATGCGTGAGAGATATCTCTAGTGTATTTATGTAACCCCGAAAATCTCCTTTTTCAATCTCTATAATAATATTTTCATTTTATTACTTTTTTTATTTTTCAGCTTTCTTCGTATCTTTTCTTATTAGAATTGACCTGTTTTTTATTTATTTCTATTTTATCTTCTTCATTTAGTCAATCATACCACTTATGCCAACTAGCTAATCTTTTCTCCTCTTGTTCTTTTGTAAAAGATTTACGCATATTAGACATATTTTTAGAGCGTATACTTTTGTTACACTCTGGACAATGCTTTGCTCTACTATCTCAAAAGAACGTTTTTCAACAGATAGAACAAATCACATTTGGACACTTTCTTGACTAAGGCATAATTAATTATTAGAGATTAAAATCTAGTTTTAATATAATAATTTTTATTTTATAATCAAGTCAAATATCCTTTACAAGAACATTTAGTTGTACCTCAATCTAGTTCGTGTCTCATATTATTCTAATACTCAATTTAAAGCGTTTTGTTTCTTTGCTAGTTGGTTTTGCCTAGCTCTATTTTTTCTAATCACAGCTCTCTTTTCAGAGAAGAGATTAGAATATGTTTTTCATTCTTCAGTTAATTGGTAAGTTCAAGGGATTAAGTTCCCATTTTTTACCTGCTGTTTATAAGCTATACGTTTTGCAACCTCTAATGGGAATCCCCTCTGTTGCAATTTCCAAACCTGTCTCGAAAATATATTTCTTGCCATAACTATCTGCTATATTATAAACGATTATACTTTTATATAAGGTTGGGTTGCTTTATCTAATCAGTATGTGGATTTTCAAGCATTAACCGTTGCATTAATATATGGGTTATTAACTGTAGGTCAATATACCGTTTGTTTTTTTTCCGCATCTAGTTGAGCTTTGGTTTTAATAATTTTTCAATTTTTATCGACTAAATTTCAAAATATATCATAATATTGTCATGAAGAACTACTTCACCCAGAGAGCCTAAGATTATTATATTCTATCAAATCTTTTGCAGCACTTTGAGCTATAGCATTATACATATCATTAGCCCTTTTGTATAATTCAATTATATATTGATTTGTTGTATCTCAATATTCTTGTCTAAGAGCGGACATATAATTAATTAAATTGCTTGCTATTTGCTGTTTAGCATTTATTTGTTGCTCCTTAGCTTGAACATATCTACCGAAGCTTTCATTATATGCAGCATTCTGCTGTGCTCTGATAGCTCACAAACTGGCTCAGCTATGCACTCATTGAGCCGCTATATTCGCAGCTTGCCTACCTGCATCAGTGGCTAGATAATTTCATAAATCATCATAATAGGCGTTAACTTCTTTTGTAAGTTCTCCATCAGGGCCAAACATTCTATTAATGTAGTCTCTTTGGTTTTGTATATCGCTAACCAAAGTATTATAAGTTTTTCAAGCTACATTTTGTAACCCTGTTTCATTTTGACTTATATAATTTAATAAAGCATCATATCAAGTTAGTGTATTGTTTGCAAATTTTGAATACTTTCATAAATTATTAACTAAACTACCATAAGCGCTGGCCATAGCATTATCTCATTGATTAGCATAACCCTGCGCTTGGAACCCGTAAGTTTCTATATTGGGGAAATGGGTAGTTTTAGGGGATGATGTCGTCGAGGCTATTGTATTTGATGAGGTGCTTGTGGACACTCAAGGTACCCATTGTCTTTCCTCGACAATAGTCCCATCAGGTTCTCTAAACCCTCAAGTAACTACGTATCTTCAATCTGTTGTAGCGCCTGGCACTCGCTGTCTTTCTTCTACAATAGTCCCATCAGGTTCTCTAAACCCTCAAGTAACTACGTATCTTCAGTTATTTATTGCCATATTTATAATTTTATATATTTTAAAAACTCGTTAGCTTGTTCTTTTAATTGATTGTATTCTCTTATAGAATCTCTTACCATATTAGTTCAAGCTAATCTATTTTTTGTGTCACTATTAAACCAAGCTCTCATAATTCATCTTAACTGTGACATACGATTAACTATCGCGTTCCTCCTATCGGTTTCATCTTTATACTGTTGATATAATTTTTGGTTTTTGCTGATTGTTTTATCTATCTCCTTTTCTGCTTGTCTAATCTTTCTTTGAGCCCCCAAATTTCATTCTTGTGCTAGTTCCGCTGTAGTAATAGCTCGTTCTTTTGGTTCATGAGGCAAAACTCTACGCTTTACATTCAGCTCATAATTTATGTTTTGTTGTCATAACATATCTGAATTTTTTTTTGCTTCATCCAATAATGGGGTTAAGTCTCTATAAGAAAAAGTTTTAAGTTTTCCCATACTCTATTTATTTAGCTTATTAAAAAACTAAGGAGTGACTGTGACATCTATATCATATGAAGCTACACCAAACGAGTATGTTACAGTAGCGTTACCCTGGCTAGCTCAATCTATATGCAAAGCGGCTACTCAATTATCAAAATCTTCAATTATAGCTCTAACTTTATCTTCATCACTAGAAACAATATCTACATCTGCAATCACATGAGTTGCGTTACTTGGGTCATAAGTAAATGTTATACTCAAATCAGAAGTTCACTCTGTAAGAGTTAGTGTATTTGCGCTAGGTGCGTCAATAGCTGTAATAGGTACATATACTTCAAAGTTAGCCACTATAGTGATATCTGAAGTGACCTCGCTAGGCAAAGAACTTCCGCCAACTGTCCATCTTATGAATTTATATCCCGTCTCAGCAGTAGCTGTTATATCAGTAGTTCATATAGTCAGCACATTGTCAACGGTACTTATACTTGTGCCTTCTTCTACATCAAGAGTAGTCACATCAACTGTACCATATGTAACATCATTGGTAGTAATTGTAACTGTATATGTTGTAGGAGTTGGTGGAACCGGGCTAACATCGTCATCACAAATACAATTAGCTTCGCGCCAGCATTTTAATGTACGACATTCACAATCTCCACATCATAGCATTTCTGCCTTGCGTTTTCTTAAAAAAGTTTTAAGTGCTCTCATAGCAATTAAAATTAATTATTAAAATATTCCCCTATAAAAAAGTAAACCCACTCAAACGATACGGGGGATATTATTTGAGTGGGCTATAGAGAATTCACTTCTCTATATATAGATTATATTTTTTTAGCTTTTTGTTATAACTTTTTACATTATTTTAGCTAAGATATTATCGTAGTCAAATTTCTCACCTCCTATATATATGATAGGGAGGCTTGTAGAGTCTCAAATCTCTTCCTGGGTTGCTTGACTAATATCTTTCTCTTCAAATTCATATCCATTTTTCTCAGCCCGAGATTGTAATGGATTTTTTATAAAGTGACATTTTACACACGTCTCAGATGAAATTAATTTTACATTAGGCATTTTGTGTAGAATATTTACGGATAAAATCTGAATTATTTATTTTATCTTCACTAAAGTAAACCCTAGATGCGAACTCGGATTTCTTACCTTCGTTATATCAGCTAAATGGACGTATGTAACCCATAACTCTTGTATACACTTCACAGGGGGTTCTTTGATAAGTTTTTCAATCACTTCACATAACTTCAACTGTTTCAATCTGTTTTGGCATTTTATTAATTAGGTAATGGGGTAAAATTAAATTATTACATCGCTTCTATACCATTCATATGGGTCGTTAATATCTTTACTTGTGAGAGTTTCTATTAGCCATTCTCTCACATCTTTCCTCAAAGCTTTTGCGCTAATATCAACTGTTGTGAGTAGCTGTTCTGCTAACATCTTGTTAGCAAAAAGCGTATGGATAGCGCGATGATAATTGTCCTGTATTAGTTCTATATTTTTTCACACATTTGCTCAACCTTGACTACGAGGGAGTAGATGGTGACGGCTGTATGTCTTCTCTCTTGACATTCTTTTCTTGGTTTTGTTGAAATAAACACAGCATTTCGTAGCTACATTTTCGACAAGTTTTCTTCCATCATATTCATTGTCTGCATTTATCTTCTCATTCTTTATGGTATCTAAATTTCTCCATTATTGTTTTTTAAAAGGCTTAAAGTTTTCAAAACTTCTTTCATTTGTATTTTAATGTTCTCTCTACAGCATCTTCAATCGAATCGCATTGTTGTATGTTTTTATGGAGACTCGTAACAGGGACTTCTATTTCTCTTGCTAATTGGCTCATAGTGTCATAATGTTTTCCATTATAGTCCAGCCTACGATTGGGCCTTCTATTATTCCCCTGTTCTTGATTTGTTGCTCGTCTACAATTCTCTTTGCAATAATCTCAATTCACATCTATCCTATCTATCGTGGTATTCTGTTCTCAATATATCTTGCAATGCTCTTCGTAACTTTTATGCATATCATTATAAAACTCTAAAAAGCCGTTTCGTAAGCACTTGATTCATCTTCCTCCATAGTTTTTATAAAAAGCCATTTTTGGATTATTACATCTAGTACATATTCCACTATAAATTCTAAACAAACGAGTTTTGGTCATTCAATGAATTGTATTCCTCGCCACAAAGGCAGGGGTATTATTCTTATACTGTACGCAAGCGCAGTTAGTAGATTTTCAATTAAATAGATTATCTCTACATACATATTTTTCCTTTCAGCATACACATCTACAAAGTTCATAAATTTTTAACTTTCATCTTTTACCGACAGGCTTTCTAATATGCTTTCCTAAAGCTGTTCGGTATCAAAATTTATCTCAGGCTTTTACTTCTCTATTTAACATAGTTATTATAGTTAGAGTATAAAACTTATTCTATGGGAGAGGATAATGCTCTAACCATTACCCTCAATTACGGCCGTCGCCAACCATACTAGTATTCAATAAACTTCATTTCAATATCGCTACTTCAATCATCTTTTAAATTAACTTCTACAATTCGTCATCAAATAACAGTACCTAAATTGAATCTTTTTGCAAGTAGATTTTGCTTTAAAAAACTTCAGACTAAAAATGAATGGATATTTCTGTAAGAAGCATACAATGCATCATGCCGATGTCAACTAGCAAAAATATCCGGCTGGTCTCTTGGGTCAATGTTTTCTATAAGCTTTTGCATATGATAACTTTTAGCATAAGCTTGAGACTTTCATCAATGATGTGCATTTATGTCCACTCCATTCAGCTTTATTCTAGCATCATAGAATCACATATCTATTATATCATCTCTAAGGTTGGCTATATTCTTGATTATATTAGCTCAGTTCTCTTTTAAAAAGCTTTCGTCATGATTGCCACCCAACATATAGGTTTTAACATCTCCATAATATGGATAATCATTCACCACTGTTTTTAACTGTTCGTCATATCCTACATTCTCTAGCTCATACATCTGTCATTTAAATACATGACCACTTCAATCCACTAAGTCTCAACAATGGATAAAAGCGTCTACTCAAGCTTCTCAAGCCTTCTTATAAAAATCATCTAGCTCCTTCTTTGCACTTTGTTTATTCCCAATATGAGTATCCCCTAAAAGGGCGAATTTTAAATGTCATCTATCATTTATAATTTTCTCTATACTTTTAGAAGTATTCACCTGTAAATGATTTAATATATCTCTCAATTCTTCAGGGGAATAAGTCTTAACAAGTTCGGATTTTAATCTAGCATCTTTTTCTTCTTTGCTTTCTTTCTTTTGAGCTAGAGCCTCTGATAATTGTTTCCTATATTTAATAACACTATCAGCGCTAACTCACAATTGTCTAGCAACTTCTCTAGCAGACCCGTCAGCTGATTGAATCTGCTTAATAGTTTCATCATTTAGTTTCATTAATTGGTAGTGGGGGTAGGGGGTAAAACTATTTATTCTTCTAGTTCTTTTTTCTCCTCTTCTTTATTAATTTCTGCATCAGTCTTATTTACTAAACTTTTCAAAAGCTTAGCAATTCAATTTAGAAGTAATTTAATACTATCTAGCTCGGGCAATTCTTCTTTGTAATTAATAGAATAGATATGTCCAATTATACTATATAATTCACTAAACACTATCATTCAAAGAATAGCAGTAATCAGTTCATCCATTCCTCACATTCAAGTCCACTTTAATCATCAAGCGACTACAAATGGGATAACCCATCTAGAAAGTTTTCTAATTAAGCCAGATTGCCATTTACTACTTTCAATCTTTTCTCATCTAACTTTGGCGGCGATGATTCCAAAAAAGAAATCCACTACTAATAAGACACTCATAACGAGGAGCCCCTCACTAGAAATGGAAAAATAATCTAATATGCCTGCAACAGATAGTCCCCCAGCTAATCATATTAAGGCTCATTCTGTTTCTCACATATTAATATGTTAATTATTTAAAATTGCAAACCCCTAAATAGGGGCGGAATCCCGTAGGAATTGTAATTCTATTTAGGGAGCTCCTCGTTCAGTTCAGGATAAAATTTTCTTACAGAGGCGCTATAAGCCTCAATTCATTTCTTTACTTCAGAATTTTCTTCTGAATAATATTTCTTTAATACCTTTAAAACTGCTAAATGAGCATTCTTTCTTTTTAAGTAATCAGCACTCTTTGCTTCGTCCTCTTTCATATAAAGCACTCGATATCTATAATTCCATTTCGACCCTAGTTGCTTCATTGTATCATATGAAACGTGAAATCTACATTTCAATTTCTTTTCATCATTAGCTCTCCAAGAGTTAACGAACCATAATCATTGCTTGTCCCATCCTACTAAAGCTATACAATGCGCTCAAGTTATATTTGTAGGAATTGTTTTTATCTGTCAGCTTAGCATCTCATTCCACATTTTGGCATTTCATTTAATAAGCCAAACTATAGGACATCATTGATACAAATAACGTTTCATTTTATCCATTGCTACATCGTCGTGAGTCCATTCATCTGTAGCATAAGCATCAAATTTAGCTAAGCTTCAATTCTCCTTAACTAGGATTCATTGCTTCAAAGCAGTACTTACGGCCTTTTCAACATAATCTCAACCATCGTAAGACGTAGTTGAGTGTCACATCTTACCCCACAAATCTTTCCAATCTGGAGTAATTATGTTGCTAGTTGTAGGCACTACTCATTTCTTCTTCACATTAAGGATTTGCACAGAATGTGTAGTCCCCATTGAAGTACAACTTCCAAGAGAACCTTGATTAGAAGTTTGGTATATCCACTTCCCTAAAGAATAACTCTCTGGTAGCTGAGTAGAATAATCTAATTTGATTGCCTCTCAAGCATCAAAGTCTGTTGCTTCAGCCATATCTTCTGGTAAACTTTTTGCACTTCAGAAGATTCTCTCTTCTTCTTTGGTTAATTTATTATTAGAAAACCAAGGTAGTTTCATAGTAAAAATTAATTTAAGACATAAAGAAACCTCTGGGTGGATAAATTGTCCACCCAGGGTGAAATTTATTAGCTTATTCTTTTTTAGACAAATCGTTTAGCTTCTCTCCTATACCTTTTATGATGTTCCACAAATCGTAGAAGATATTACTACCCGTTCAAAGAGTCAATCACAATAAGATTAACATTCCTGTATTAAGTTCTAGTCCTAAATAAGGAGCTACAGAGAATGAGGCTAATACTCAAAGGATAAAACTTACTGCAATACTAATTGTAGCATTAAATCTACCTGCGAACTTTTTGTAAGCTGGTTTAAGAAAATTTACAATAGATGTGATAACTGTAGCTATTGCTACAAAGTACAGTAAAAGGTTTGTCATTTTTATAAAATCATTAAATATAAAAAGTCTCTCTAATTAAAGAGAGACTTTTTGACACTAGGCCGTAGCTGGTGTATAGTTTCTATTAATTGTAAATAACTTTTCTTTCGTTATTTGTCAATTAATATAACTAGACAACCTTCTTCTAGCTCCCCTCGCTCATAAATGAGTAATCCTTTCAATGTCTTTAGCAGTATAAACTACTCAATCTATTTCTACAGTTAGCGGCAGCTTACGATGATATCATTTTTTCATTAAACTTTCTAAGCTAAGTCTTCAGGATAAATATTTAGATAGCCTGTCGCAGGCCACACTTTTTGATATTCATAGCTCTTCTGAGAGTTTTAATCAGTCGTAAACTTTTCAATCTATTGTAACTGTATTTGTAATTGATTTATTAAAGTTTTGCTCATTTATCGTAGCCCGTCTACAATTATCCTTGCAATAATTTCCTAATGGGTTTATTCTATCTATAGTTGTATTCTTCTCTCAAAAAACTTTTATATGCTCTATGTAGTCATCATACATATCGGCTTTAAAATCTTCAAAAGCTTTCCACTCACATTTTATTCACTTTCATCAATAAATGTGATAATATATATTTTTGGAGTTATTACATCTACTAAGAATTCAATAATAAATCGAATAGAACCTAGAAGAAGAAAGTCAATGCTTCACCGCAACCCTACTAGGTTGGGTACATTTGCAAAATCATTTGCGTACTTGTTTGCTTTCTACATAGGATACCTTTCAACATAAAGTACATTTCATATTAAGATAATTTCTTTTATGATTAGATACATATCTCTGTTGGATATCCCCTAAGAATTCTCTTCAATTTATTATTTCTCCCCTTTTAGGAAGAATACTATCACTCCTCATAACATATATTATATATATAAATTATGATTATATGATAGTATTCTCAAGGTTAATTGCAACTATAAATGTCATTATATAATGTCTCTCTTTAATATTTTTTGTTTTTTTGTTTTAGTCTATTTTTATTTGTGCTGACAATAGCAGCATAATAATTTCTTTCATCTCTACAATCCTCACAGATTGTTACTCCGGGTCTAATGTCTTTTCCACAAACCCTGCATTTTCAATTAGTTTGCATTGCGCCGATTTTAATAATAAAAAACAGCGCTGTAAAGTTTTATCTGTTGATTTCAAGAAAAAAGTCAAGTTAAATTTTATTTTTATCTAGAAATGTCAGTGGCAGTTAAATTATATTATATAAATCTGATTATGATATTCAGTAGTTAGCTTTCGTTAGGTTATAGTAGTCTGATATTTCTTGTGCCGTCCATATCTTATTTTCTAAGATTAAGTTACTCATTCATCATGCAAAAAATCTTGAAGCCACATTATCATGCTCATTTCATATATTCATTGTCGTAGGTGTAAATGAACTGAAACTTGCTGTTCAAGTATAATTTTGGTCTAATCAATTTCATTTTAGGTATAGCTTCCTATCTCAGTTCTGGACTGTTGATACAAATAGTATCCATTGATTTTTGGTATAATTATTAGATATAGGTCAATCCCATATCGCATATCATCATGACGCAGCATAAAAGTTTATATACAAATTTCATCATTGTCTAGCATCTAGTATCTTGCAATCATAGTTCGCCCCACTGTATATATTGTATAGCCATACACAAAAAGTTAAAGTTCAACTAAGGCTGAAAGGCGTTACCTGTATATGAGCAGAGCTACCATTAAAGTATCAACAATCTACTCATTGATATGTTCAGAATGTTACAGAAGTGTTAGTTGTACTCCTACTATTGCCACTTTGGTCAGTATATGTATCTGTACTATTTAGTGGTAAATACAAAAGTGTATTAGTTCATGGTTGCCATCATCCTTTAGGTCGTACTTGCTTCTCTACCCCATTAGGTCGCATCATTATTCTCTTTAGTTTGTATCACATCGGTTAAAGAAATGAAATAAATCTGATTAGTTCACATCTGGTCACTTTGTAAATGTTCAGCTTCATTGGTTAGTATAAAAAGTTGAATTTACAAGGTCGTATAATCAAATAACTCAATCTGATTTACGATAGCAAGGAATGAAATCACGTACAAGAGTATCGCTACTATCATAATATTTAGCAGAATATACTCTTAATCAAGGATGTGGCTCTGGATTACTTCAATATACATATTGAGCAAAGAGTGGACAATCTCAACTAAGATTTGTTGTATATGTTATGTTAGATGTATATATAGAACTTCAATTTATCTTAATAAAAGCATTTCAACTTACCCAACTAAACTCTACATCATAATCTGTTCCTGTACTTCAACTTCCTGTTCCTCAGTTAGAATAATTATTTAAATATCAGTAATTCCAACCACCCCTTCTTACTCATCAGAAATATAATCTAGCTTGTCCTCAAGGAAGTCAGCTATCAGGTCATAAGTATCCTCCTGTAATTCTACCTCAATTATCATTATCGCTAGATATACTATTTAATTTCGCTACAAAGTGGTATCAATTCTTTATCTGTAATCATATATTTAAATATTGAGTTCAAGAATTTTTGATATACTCTACCTCTTGATATGCACTAGGCAATCTTCATTCAGACACACTACAACTAGCAGTAAGTCCATTCACAGTAGTAGCTGTAATAGTACACTCTCATGGAGTTACGCAGCTTACTAATCATGTTGTATCTACTGTAGCCACTGATGTATCATCACTACTCCATGTTATAGAATGGTCTGATATAGTTGGCTCTATTGTGGCTGTGAGTTGCTCTGTCTGTCAGATAGTAGTCAGACTTATAGAGCTTTTATCTAAAACTATACTCTCTGGAAACGGTATTCATATATAAGCATTCTGTAGTTCGTGTTCTTTCATTACATTTACTATTGGCATAGCTGTAAAGTTTAAATATAAATCTGATTATAATCCATAGTTAGATTTAGTTAAATTGTAGTAGTCTGCTACCTCTTGTGCAGTTCGTGCCTTATTCTCTAGTATATATTGTGAATAGCATGTTCAAAGTGCCGTTCACCAATTCGTAGTTCCCACAATTATATAATTTATATAATGGTCTCAACTAGGAAGGTTTGTCCCTGTATCATTATATGTATTTTGAAAAACTCAGTTTAGATATAGTGAATAATCATATCAAGAACTTGCAGGGGATACGGTACAAATAATATTTACCCAATTTCAATAATCAAATCAATAGTTTGTGTTTTTATTCCACACAACCCCTGAATTCATTGTAAAAGTTTCCATTCAAATATTATGCTGTGGGGAAGTGCTACCATTTATAAATCAACTTATTCAAGATATATAGTTTGAAGATGGCTTACTTTCTATATACATCCATACACTTACTGTGTACGGATTTGTAAATATACTATTTCATTGATATTGTGTATTATATCTTATTCAGGTTTTTATTGTGTTGTTTACATTTGTGTTTCTAGCACAATAAACATTATTATATGTCCCCAATGTAAATCCACTTGTTACAGTATAAGAATTTCAGCTTTGGTCTGTCGCTCAATATGTCTCATCAAACGGTATATACAACACAGTATTCTCTCATGGCTGCCACTCCTGTTTTTCTGTCCATAAATAAACTCACATAACTAATTAAACATAAGAAATAAATCTAATTTCTTTTACACTGTTAAGTAAACTGTATTACTATCATACATACCTAGATTTCAGTAATCTGCCTCTGTTCAAGCCCAGATTTTCATTCAGCTTGTTAGGATATTTCAGCTTTGAGAACTTACTATTACATCTCATCCACTAGGTGCTTGCCATTCATATCCATTCGCTGTCTTAGTTACTACATATCCTGTTGTTGCTGTTCATCATGGACTAAACTCACTTACTGTTACTGCTCATGTATTGCTGTTTACACTTGTTACTCATGTATTAGTTACTGTATTATTTGTTATACTTATTCATGTTCCTGCACTTATAACATCTTGTTTACTTGAGTCATGATAGCTTGCAGTTATATATCCTGCTCAGTTAGTAAGTTGGTTTGTGTCTGTTGGTATAGTAGGTTTATTTAGAATCTGTGCTACTCCACTGTTAGCATTCCAATCTGAATTTACTTGTGCAGATGGTATTGCCGGCTTATTTAATAAGTCATCATAGTCTCCTGTAGTTGATACTGTAGCAAGTGAGCTTGTATCTGCTTTTGCATTTAATGCAGTTTGTAAATCAGTTTGACTTGAAAGTGTTCATATTATGTTTCACCATTCAGCTGATGTCTGAGTATTTGAAATTACATTATTAGAGTCAATATTTATTCAAGCTCCTGCTGTATAGGTCGTATTCGTTGCAGAAATCGTTTTTCAATCTGCTGCAATTTGTATATTATTTCAAGCTATTAATGTTTCTTGTTTTCAATTTAACGCATTTGTTATTACTCTATTTTCTACAGGGTTTGTACTTGTAGTTGACAGAGAAGAATCGACCGCTCAACTTCTGGCTGAATTCTTCAGTAAAAGCCAGTTAGTACCGTCATAAAAATAAAAATCTGACACATCAACTCCGTTAGTCTCAACAACTGCGGATGCCTGTCAAATTATATATGAGCTTCCATCTGGGCGATAATTAGTTCCTCACAATCAAGCTACATTTGAAACTACGAAATAGTCTCAGCTTTTATATGGATATGGACTTTCGCTAGGATTTGTCATAGGTAATCATGTAGCAGAATTCCAATTAGAAAGGAACCTCCCTCTAGAAGCTATGTTTTGTATATAGTCATACAATAATTTTCATTGTTTTGCAGATAGAGCATTATCTGAATCGACAGTATATAGGTTGTCTATAACCTCAGGCACTTCTACATTAACCGCTTTAGCAATATCAGGGACTAATGTGCTTCAGTTAACCTTGATAGTATCTATTTTATTAACCTGGGCTCACTCTTCTACACTATCTATTTTTTGTTGTATTTCATCTGCGATAGAAAACTCCCTACTTTGTTTCTGTAGGGAGGTCTCATCTGCAAAATATTGTTGACGAGCTTTTGTTGCCATTAAGAATTATATTAGAAAAATTAAATTATGCGATTTTATAGTCAATAGTTTGCTTTAGTTTGGTTATAATAGTTTTCTACCTTCTGTGCGCCCCGGGCATTATTCTCCATCACAAATTCAGACATTCATCACTTATATCTCACTGTTCCACTACCTCTGTAGGCTTCAAATCAAAGAGCTATTGGAAGCGATTCGTCAAAGGATGTGTAAGGATTCGAAGAATCGCTCACTTTATAATTGTAATACTTTATTCAGTTTTTATATAGATATAAATCTAGCCTATTTAAATCTCGAGCCCTACATAACATACACCATCAAGACGGCACTTCCCCTATTTGTATACCAGAACTGGCCCTTTCTGATACGGAATAGCTAGCTTGCACACGTCAACTTCATACTAAAATATTATGGATTGTCCGAAGGTTTATACTCGTCTGTCAAATCAATGGGGCTATTCATCAATTATCTACGTAATATATTCGCACGCAAATAGTTCACGTCGCAGGAATCGTAAATCTATTCGTTGTATGTATCTGCGAACTTCAATCAAAATACCCACAATTTACTCATTGGTATAGTCAAAAAGTAACTCAAAGGTTTACAGTTTGTACATTATTTACACTTTGGTCAGTATATGTTGTAGTGCTATTCATAGGTATATACAATAGCGTATCTCCTGATGGACGCCATTCGCTAGGGTACACTTTATTATCCCCTACCCATATTGAAGCCGCTTCGCTATCTCATACAAATACCTTATTTGGCTCGCTCGTTCATAAAAATAATCACATGAAAATCTGATTATAGAACTAAAGTTATTATATTATTAGGCGTTCAACTTGCTGGGGCAGAATTACTTACCACTATCTCGTATTGTGCATCTCATGTCACAACATTAATTATATCCCCTGCTTGTCCATTCACACTAAGTACCCCTGTATTTGTAATTGCATTATTAACAGTAACTACTCATGTTTCTCATCATCGGAGATTATCATTCTGTACACTTGACCAGTTTCATGCATATATAATGAAAGTACTTGAGTTGTAATAATTTCATGGTCAGTATGTACTAGCATCTACCTGTGTAGATGAAGTAGTGAAAGTTCAATTATATGAGAATCAATAGTTATTTCCCCATTGATAATACTTACCACAGTTCGTTCCACTTAAAGTGTCTCAAGAATTATACACAATTGTTGCTCATAAGTTTTTATCTGCTATAGTAATCCAGTTAGTACCGTCTCAACTTATAGATATAAGTCAGAGTGACGTGCTATGGAATATCCCAGCTCAAGTTGAAATGCTACTTCAGTCATATAACGTAGTCCAACTACTATCTGGGATTACTGGTTCATCTTTGAACGGACGTATCGTGTTAGCATTAGTACGATAATTAAATCCTATAAGAGTATCATTATCAGTCGCAATAAAAACATTTGATGTGCTAGGATAAGAAGTTACTCATATACAAGTTTGATATTCTCGTTCAACTCATTGATTACTAAAAACTCCAGTATCTCACACTATATGTCATGCCGCTGGCATTTTTAGATATGAGCTTAAAGCTCATCAACTTTCTGTTAATCAAAATGTAGTGAATAAGACATTCGTTAATTCAGTCCATTCGGTTCCAGTTGCTATATGGAATCAATTAGGGCATGGTCATCTCATAGCCGAATAATCATCTCAGTTTTTTATTTCTATTCATTCTCAATCTGTATATGTAGTGCTTGTAGCGCTAATAACATTATTAGAAATCTGGATGTTGGCTCACGCTGTTAAAACATCTTGCTTTCAATTCAAATCACTTTGAGTAGCAATCGTTGTAGTATCTACGCTAATCTCGTTCTGTGCTGAAATATTTATTCAATTTCAAGCCGTATATGTTGTATCTGTGTCGGTGTCTACAGTCTCCCAAGAAATTCAGTTATATATTTTTAATACATGGTTAACTGTATCATACCGCAAATCTCACTCTTGTGGATTTTGAGGAGCGGCACTTCATTCATGAATTAATCAATCTATAGCATTATCTACATATGTTTTTGTGGCATAATCACTAGAGTCAGACAACTCTGCCACAGTTGTAGGCACAGAAATATCTATTGTTTTATTGCTAGCCGAGTTCGCAGAAAATGTATCTATAGTTGTAGAATTCTTTTGTATAGTTAGTACTCAATCATTTACTGTTGGCAATTGTCAAATAGCTGATTGTATAGCAGCATTTACATCTCAAGCAGTTTGATAGCCAACGTTGTTCGTCAATTGTGAAATGTTGGCATTTGGCTGTAAGGCCGTAGCTCAAGCAGCAGCTCAGCTTCTAATTGTTGCCAAATCTGATATTATATTTTGTTTTCAATTAATTGCTGTAGCAATTGCTCTATTCTCTACTGCGTTAGTTGAAGTAGTGTCTAATGTTGTATCAATAGAAATTTGAATAGATGTATCGGGTATCCTTACCCAATCAGCACCATCAAAATAATATTTATCGTTTATTCATACATTTTCCAACTCAACCGTTGTACTAGCGACTCATTGAGTATAAGTACCTCAGTGTGGTTTATAGTTTGTAGAACCAGTAGCAGAGACTACATAGTAATCTCATACCTTATATGTGTATGGGTCTTCCTGTGGATTCGTCCCAGGAAGTCAAGTTGTACAATCCCAAGTAGAAAGGAACTTTCATGTTCAACTTAATGAATTAATTTGGTCTTGTAATGTTCTACCCATATTTGCTGATAAAGCATCAGTAGTCGATATACTGTCTAAACTATTAACTACTCATGGGATTCAATCTATTTTAGAAGAAATGTCGTTTTTAAGTTTATAAATACGAGCATCTTTTTCTGTATAAATATTATCCCCGTCAAATACTAATCTTCCTTTTGGCATTAATTGTTAGTTAGGGGATAAAACATTAAGAAATAGGGTTAACTATAATATATTTATAGCTTCCTGTCTCAGTTTGGTTTGAAACAACTGTTAACTGTCAAACATTAATAACTTCATTCAAATCTCAAATTATATCTGAATAGTTAGATATAGCTACAAAACTATCAGCTGTTATGGCTTCATCTACTACTACAGAAGTATCTGAATTAGAAAAAATTCCTGTACCCATTTTTACAATTGCTGTAGTATACACAGGTGGTAAATATTGTGGGTCAACTTTTCAATTTACATCTAATGGTGCGACTCAATTAGGCTGTCATTTTTCAGCTTGTAAAACGAAGTCAGGTGCTTCTGCTCATTGAGAAAGATATAACCCATCAGTAACCCTAAGTTCGTCAGTCACTACTTCAGTAGTTCTAACTGTGTCACTCTCTATTTGTCAATCAATAGTCATTCAATTGCTACCATTAATAGCTCAATCAACTCTTAATGTTCAAGCAATATCTACACTACCCGTTAATTCTAGGTTGTTAAAGTGCACTGTTCAAGGTACGCTTAATTCTGTAATAGTTGCTGTATCCATCAATACATCTCAAGTGGTGTTTAGATTATTTAATGTAACAGTTCAAGTTGAAGTCATATCAGCTACGGTTGTATTTCCTGTAACAGCCAAATCTGTTAAAGTAGCATCGGCTGAAGTTAAGTTTGCTACATTTCAATTAGTTATAGTAGCTTCAGTCGCCGTCAAATCAGCAACACTTCAATTAGTTGCTGTCAAATTAGTTACAGTAGCGTTAGTTGAAGTTAATGTAGTGACATCTCAAGAAGTAGCAGTTAATGAAGTAATTGTAGCATTGCTTAACTGTGAATCAGTAGCTATAAGGTTATCTACATTTGCTGTTGCGAGATTACTTGTTGTAGCATTTAATGTCGTAGCACTAACTACATTTCAAGTAAATTCTCATTCTGTTGTGACTGTACCTGTAAAAGTTACGTTTCAGTTAACTGTATGTAATGTTACATTATTTAAATCTAGGCTCATATTTTCTATAGCATTTTCTATAGCATTCATATCGAGAGAAATTCTATAAACGTTTTCTCCTTCAATATGTACTTGGATTGGGGCCGTTCAAGTAATTTCAAAATTTCTTACATCACAATCTTTTCTTTTCCCTGTAGGAATTCTATATACAGTCTGCGTTGTAGTTGAACTAGTGGTTGTATTAGCGACCCTCCCAGTTCATAATCTTTGTCCACCATTTTGTGGTTTTCTTTGTCTAGGCATTGTTTTCTTGATTTAATAAATTAAATTGTTCAGCCATCCAGATAATCAAGTTAGCAAATTCTTCTTTAGGAAGTCATTGTAACATAGGTTGGATGTCAATTTTTAGCTCTTCGATATCATAAGCTGGCATTTCAAGCTCTCCCTCTGTAGGAGCTTCTTCTACAACTTCTTCTACAGCTAACTCTCATCCTGGAGCAAACATTGCTTCATCTTCTGGAGTTAACGCAATAGATTCATCATACATAGGGGCCTCTGCCTGTGCCTCAGGGGACACATCAATACCTAGAGCAGCCATTTGTTCTTGTATGGCATCTAGTTCGTTCATCTATGTTTAAAACATAATATAAAATAACCAGAGGGCTAATAAGAATGCTAACAGTCTGTGTTAGGCTGTAGCTGATATTCTCAATCTGGTCCTTTTGTAAATAATGGGGCAATAAACATTTCAGCCATTCGTCAGCCAAAACATATAATGTCTCATTTTCATCATATTAATTCTATTTTTATTTGCGTTGAATAGTCTTGGTTTTCTCATAAGTTTGTAACAAGGGGCATAGTCGGAGCAAGCTCATACAATTTATCATTTATACATATTCAATGACTTTCTGTTATTAATTCTGCATAATTATCACATCGAGGAACTGTTTGCTTCACATATTGTCTTTGTACGTCACTCCTTGGACAGTTTGGCTGATATTGTTCTTGGCTATCTTGTATTGAATTTAGAGCGCAATTAAGGGCTTTTTGTTGTTCCTCATCTAATGGGGTTTCTAAATAATAGCTAGTCATTAATCACAGTCGTTCATTTGCCTCTCAATCAATCGGGAATTCATATGTATATCAAATACCCTTAGAATAAAGTGTCATTTTTATTTTGCTTGTCGCTGTATATACTCATGGTCATAACGTCGTTATTAGCCTATTAATTTTGGCTAGCTGGAATAATAATGGATGGTTATCTAGCCCATTATTCTCATTCTCTATTAAGTAAGCATTTATTCTGGTGGTAAATGGATTATTATTAGCATCAACATCTTTATTGGTCCTAATATAAATTCCCCCCTCTCAATAAAACACTCACTCCCTCGCTCATTTTATGAGATTTCAATTTATATGGTCTTCTGTCCACACCTTAAACAATGTGTCAAATTTATATATGTGTGTCATTGTATTTCATCACGACATATTAATATCTGCACGACTATCCTCTTCTATATAAGGAGTTGGTTTTGTATTTACAAACACCCTTAAATTATTTCACTCACTTCAAACAAAAACCTCATCAGTTGGCATTAGTGTTGATAGTTTCCCATTTAATCTGTCTCAAACATCTTCAAAAGTAAGCCCGTATCTTCAACCAGAATTAACTGTCAAAGCGAGGAGTCTTTTATCGTTTGAGATAAAGATAAAATCTCAATCATATTCAGCGTAGGAATATCTACTCCATGTTCATATACTAGTAGACTGATTATACATAGTATAAAATTTGTTCTGTTCATCTGGTACTCATAAAGATATGTGTCTTCTTCATAACGCTAAAACCATATCTCTATATGCCACTATAGCAGTTTTGTCCACTCAAGCGAACATATCATCTTGGATAAAAAATTTATTATATCACCCGCCCTCGCTAGAATAATGAATGTATCAATTATCTGTAAGAATAAACATCTTATCATTAGCGTCAGCTACTCAAATAATATTCGCGTCGCCATATCCATTCTGCTCGTAAACTCTAATAGCCTTGCAATCATCAGAATTGGGGAGTAGAAATATTTTATTGTTATCTACGAATCAAGCAACCTCTCACCAATCTTTAAAAACAGCATAACTCACATGGTTTCATATTTGTTCTTTTTCTTCATTCTCTCAAAACTCTGATGCATCCAATGTCCTAAATCATAGCCAAGGAGAGTCGACCATAATTCTACCATCATCATCTACTCAAGTAATCATTCTTACCTGCCCAGCAAATCAAGAGTTTTCATCATTTGTAGAATCATAAACAATTAGATAATTCCCTTTTTGAGTTATCGCACCCTTAAATTTCGCCAGTCCTTGTTCTACATATTCATCGGAGAATAATCACAAAGTAGTTCAAAGGTTATATTTATTTATTTGTACTCAAGTTATTATTCAAGGATACACAAGTGGTTCACTTCACGTTGCCTCGATTATATCATATCAATCATATCTATCTCATTTCACATAATCTGTAGTAAATAACTTCCAATCCTCACATCCATCATTACCGGTCATATCCGGGCAAACATCATAAAAATCACTTCATCATGATGTACAATTCTCTGAGCAATTAAAGAAAGTTCACACGCATCAATTGGAAATTTTTGCAGCAAAGATTGCCTTATTGCTTCATTTCTTTCATAGGGCATAGACTGTTCAGCTTTCTTCGTCACATTTAGTATCCCATATAATTTTGATATCTGTTATTTCTCGTCAATCGGTGTCTACACCCCCACTCCACTTCTCACTCACATCATAAGCCAACCTTGTCTTGAGAAAAAAACTTGAATTTCTATGTGAAGTAGTATATGGCACATGACATACATCCACATTAATTAAATCATAATATAGATTATTCACCGCACCACTAAGCGCTCCATTCCAATAGAAGTCTGTTTTATCTTGTTGTATCATAATTATTATTGATTAGCAGCATTTAAAGCTCAGGGCACTATATATTTTACATTATTATCAAACATAGCTTTTAGGGATTTAAGCTTTGTTTGAAACCTACTATAATAATTTGCGCTAGCATTTATGTCATTATTACTTTCAAGAGCATATTCACTTTTCATATACAATCTCAATAATGCCAACGTATACTTATCTATTTCGATTTCATCATTTAAATTATCCACCGTGGCGAATCCCTTTGAATAAACTATGAATGCATCAGTTAAACCCTTAGGGAGAAGTACATTCACTTTATTTTCATCTACTATAGAATAACTGTTTTGGTCTAGATTATCTCAATACATCTCTTCCATAAATAATCTTCTATATCAAGCACAACAATCCTTGGGGTCCATAGAACATCAAACATTACATCACTTTCAAAAAAACCCCCACACTTTAGCGATGGGATTTGTTGTAGTTATCTGTGCTTTACAATCAGCTACAGCAAATCTTTCTATGGTTTTTCTAGGGTAAAAATCATAAATCTCCATTGCAAAGCTGGATAAAATATCATTTAATCTGGCCACCTTCGAATCGCAGCCGGAATCGGTAATATTTGTTCATTCATATATATCTTTTGCCGCTATTTTCATTCAGCTTTACTATTTAAAATAAAGAAAATGGGAAGGCTATTAAAAGCCCTCCCATCTTTGAAGACTGTTACTAGTCTAGGATTTCTACATCATCTAATTGACATACTTCACAAGCATTCAATACACAGCTTCCGAAGTTCTTAATGAATCTGTAAGCTCCTTTGTCAACTCACATCCATACGATTGCGAATTTAACATCTCCAACAATCTTGTTACATTCTCCAAGCTGAGCTCAGATATTGTAAGGATTTTCTGGGATATATCTTAACATAGGAGTTCCTTTAGAAATATATCCATTAATTTTAGCGTTAGCTACAACTTTTCCGTTAGTATCAACTACTGTATATTTAGGCTGGAATACTCCAACTTTATCTTCAGGGATTGTTAACATCACAGAGAAGTCGAAGTCGTTAAGGATAGGTAAGTATTTGAATTTGATTTCAACACCTGCGTATCTGATTCTTGGTAATCCAACATCGATATCGAATTGGCTTCCGTCTAAGAATCCAACATTTCCATAATCTTGGAAGTATCCTTGCATCATGTGAAGTCCTTCCATAGCTTTCTTGTTCATAGCTACAGTTACAGTGTTCTTGTACATTCCAGAAATCATAGCTTTATTAATAACTATGTCTAAGAATGATTGAATTTGATGTCTAGCATTTGTACATTCAGAAGCACTGTCATCGCAACATCCAGACAAATCGAAGGCAATCTTTAATCCGTTTTCTTGAGCTTTTGCAAGAGCAGGGAATAATCACATTGTCTCCCATTTATATGTAGAAACTTGGATATTTCTATCATAGAAAGCAGCGTGCAAGAATTCTTTAATAGCTTCAATATCTCCTTTTCTGAACATAGCATCTACGATAGCTTGGATTCCTCCAGAGATAAGGTAGTCTTTGTTCAAATCACACCAATTGAATTCGTGAGAAATAGAGATAGTTCTGAAGAAAGCAGAATAATAATCTAATCCTCCTAATTCTACTGGATTGTCAATTGTAGTATCACAATTTCTATCTCTCAAGTAAGCTCCTCTTCTAACTTTATCTCCAGCTTTAAGGTCTGTAGTTAAGTTATTAGCAAGAGTAATTTGATTGTTAGCACTATCGATAGAAGCGATATACAATCCGTTAACTGGATTTCCTCCTTGTTTTGTAACTAGAACTGTAGAGCCAGCTTTAACTCCTCCTAATGGAGCAAGACTTTCAACAGTAAGAACGTTAGTTCCTGAGTCAGCGTCTGCAGTTAAAACAGTTTCATCTCCACAAATTCTTGGTTCATACCAACCAACTTTACATTGGTCGTCTACTAGAGTTAATTCACTAGAAGCAGCTAAACCATCTTTGAATTTATAAGTTACATATACTTCTCCTGTAGTAGGGTCTTTTTGAGGTACTACATCGAAGAAAATTGTCTCATATCTTAGGAATTCTTCATATTGTCCCCAAGTTTCGAGAACTCTACCCTCAGCGTATAGTGGGTTCAAAATGTCTTGAAAACGTACTGATTTTTCAGCTAAACCAGTAGCGTCACAAGGATTACAACTTGTTGTTCCTGGCATTTAAATTCACCATTAAAAATAAAAAGAAAAAGCTCACACTATTCCAAGTGTGGCTCAATAGGTTAATAAATAAAACCTAACTAGAACATTCCTCTTTTAGATAAAGGAATTCATCTAGGAGTTGGAGCAGGTTGCTGTACTTCAGCTATAGGAGCAGACGTAGGCGCACCTTCTCACATTGTATTAGATTTTAATGGAGCATTAGTAAAGATGTCCATAATTTGATTAGCGTTTACTGAAGGATTCATTACCGCTAATTTTGCAACGTAATAACGAGTTAAATTCTTTTTACTAGCGTCGCTTTTGTCTTTTTTGTATGACTGTTCTAATCTCCGGAGAGTGTAAAACTCATCATCAAGTTTTGTTACTCTAGGGTCATTGTCCGTAGTAGTAACTTGTTCATTTAGTTTCTTAACCATTCACTTAAGAACTTCGATAGTATTTTTATTCTGTTCATTATCGAACTGATGCATACTGCGTTCCTTCTGGAAAGCCAAGTAAACCTTTTTAGCCATATCCTCTGCAGACTTCTTATCCTTTATGTCTTCCAGTCATTGCTTGAGCTCTTCGTCAAGCTTATCTGTTTCCTCGGTAGAAGAAGTAGCTTCAGCTTTTACATCCGTATCGCCATCAGATGGAAGTTCTTTAGTTGTTTCTTTAATGATATCATCAAGAGCTGCTTCATTCTCTTTCTGATTCTTTTCTACTTCAGTTTCTTGGGCTACTGTTTCTAATGTCTTATTCTCATTGAGTATTGCATCAACTTGATTAAGGATATCTTCAGTAGAAGATTCTGGAGGAGTTTGAGTTGTTTGTTCAACATCTCAACTTGAAGTTCAAGTTCAGTTGTCATTAGCAACTGTAGTTTGCTCAGGTTGTGCAGGCTGAGCTGGCTGTTCTACTGTAGAAGTAGTTTCGTTTGGATTGGAGATATTTTGCTGACTCTCAGCAACTGCTCCTAAAGTTGTGGTTTCTTCCCCGTTCATAATTTTTATTTTATGAAATTAAAATGCGAATAGATTTTGCTAGCTATGTTTAGATTAAATCGCTTCCTTCGCCTACCAACTCGAAGTACTATCCCACAGCTAGCTAATCCATTCAACCACCATCACCATTATGCGTCTACGCATCACTTATGAAAAGGCATCCAATAATAACCTTTTCTATATATAGATTATATAAATTAAGTTTTTTACTATAACTTTTTAAAAATAAAAAGAAAAATCTGAGTTTAGAACCCAGATTTTCTTTCCATATTATTGCGGTAATATAAAGTCAAGTTGACTTTCATCTACCTGCTCTGTAGGATAACTTGAATTAGTGTATGGTAGTTGGTCTGGATTAGTTCATTGTGCTTGTTGCATCATCATAGCTATTTCTTCCTCACTAGGCTGACCATTGGTAGTTGGTTGGACCTGCTGTTGTGGTTGGGCTTGTTGTGCTTGTTGCTGCGCTTCCATTTCTTTCTGCTGAATATAATCTTTGATTTGGTAGGACTCATCGATGTATTGTTTCTGCTCATCTACGGTCATAGCCTTAAATCACTTCAAACCTGCATAATCAGTAATACTTTCTAAGAAAGCTCTATTATCTATATCAGGTAATCAAGTTATAGGGTTAGTTGCGAATCAAGCAGTATTTTGCATTAATGTTAGAAGTCATTGTGTTTTAGAAGCTTTAGTTTCTTCTACTCAAATATCAGCAGAACAAACTATCTTCATTCTGTGGTCTAATTCTGAAAGATTAATTACATATTCTTCGTCCTCGTTTTGAACATATGCTACACTAGCTCAACTTTGTTTTGAAAGTCAAAGCCAATGATAGAATAGTTTAGAATAAAATCTACCTATAGATTTAATCATAGGGCTAAGTCTTGCTTTAGAAGCAGCAACTCTTTGTTCTGCTCAGTAACGGCTTCTCTCTACTTTTCATTCTCAACCTAGAACATATGAATTGACTCAACATATTGTGTAAGCATCAGCTTTAATATTCTCAAACTGGTTCATAGCAAGAGACAGAATATTGTAATCAGTAAAGTCTATCTTTGTGATAGCATTATTCATTCAAGCATAACTTGGGTTGATGGAATAAACTTTACCTTCATCATAACCTATTGTCGTAGGAGCGTTACCTGTAGTAGGGTCAGTAATAGCTCATTGAACTGCAGCTAAGACAGGATTCAAATGTCTATAAACCGCATCGGCAATAGAGTTAAACAAAGCGTTACATTGCTTTTGATGTCACATTACCTTCTTTCAAATTCAACTTGGGATACAACCTACACCTTTCTCGTATGTCAATTCAATAAAAGGTCATTCTCTACTAGATATAGCGTAATCTTCTCAATACTTGAAAGGGCTATCTCAGTTATAAACAAAGTAACCATTAACCATCACCATAAGCTTATCCCCTATGTAAAGGTCAACTACTTCACAATAACTAGATGAATCTAGAATGTTAAATGTGTCATCGTATATCATTCAGCTAGGAGTACCGTCTCATAAGTATCATAGGTACGTAGTAGAATAAGCGTCAATGTCATATATCTTTGTAAAGTCGGCTTTACTTAAAGGCATAGGAGCCTCCAATATAGCTGTCTTCTTTTTTTCTAATTGCTTAGCCATTCAATCCTTTCAGTCCCATATAGGGTAGAAAGCGTCTCTAAGTCAATCAAAAGGAATAAATCTCCTTCTAAATTTTTCTGGTGCTTTGTAGAAATCTGTAGCTCATACACTATAGAACATTTCAAAGGCTGACACAGGGAATAATGCTGGGATAAATGTAGTAACATTATCTCCATCCTCGTTCTTCATTATGCTCGTCGTGTATCCTGGCATTCAGTAAGAAGCTCAGATTAATGAAGCCTCGTTTCTAATAATCTCATTAGTTTGCTCTGTTTCAGAAATTTCAGTACCCCACTGAAAGAATAATTGAGTATCGTCAACTATTTGTGGGTCAACTTCTTCCATCGGGAATACCTTTGGTCTCAAATCATTATCATACAATGAGGCCATAAATGTATCATGAATAGAAGTAATTAAAGGATAAATCTTGGCAGACTTATATTTCATATTATGCTTTTTAAGTCCAGCTTCATATTCTTTAGAATAAAGTTTATCCATTTTGATAACCTCAAACCATTCAGGGAATATATTATCTCTAAAATGGACTAATATTTTTTTAAGTTTATCGTAAATGGTACGTTCGGCATCAGTGGAATTATCTTGGTAGATTTGAGCTTTCTTTTCTTTTTCTTGTTGCTCTACTTGTTTTGTAATTGTGTCTGCCATTAATTTAGATTAGTTGAATTAAAAATTTCTGAGGCACTACGTAATTTTGTCTCAATCTTTACGTCTCTTTTGTCTTTACTAAATCAACAAATATTGTCGATTTCTTTATAATATTTTAAAAGTTTTTCCTCATAGCCCTTCTCTTGGGTATCTTGTAAACGTTTAATCTCCTGTACAAGTCCTCTCAAATAAAGCTCCTGAGCAGACATTCACAACTCCTCTTGTACAATTCTATCCAGCATCTCTCTAGCCTTTTCATTTTCTGGAGCGATATGTTCTTGCATAACATCATCATCCATCTTATTTACATCAATTGACATAATTTATTGGTATAAAAATATAAAAGAAATAATAGGTACTTTCGTTGTAAAAAATAATTTAAGACACATACAATCTCTCAGGTGAAGAATACTCCACCCAAGATATTTTGTATGTCTTATTTTATTTTTGTTAACGGTACTAATTAACTTTCTGCTTCAAGTGCTTTAGTTGTTTTACTTTCAATATTACTTAATTGTTTTTTACTACTAACTGTTTGAGTTTTTGTAGTCTTAACTTTTCTGTTAATATCCTTAGATAATCTAAAGTCTGCTGTAGGAGTGTGCTTAAATACAATCTCATTAACATTAGTTGGGTTATATCCTTTCAATCAAAGTTCCTTGACTAAATCAGCTCATTTAATCTTCACAGGTACTCGTTGTCAGTAGCCTTGTCAGGCCCTCTGTCCAGTTCTGTAGCTTCAATTTCATGTTCAGCTACCGCTAATTCAAGATAGGTTCATTGCCGCGCTTTTTATAGCCTTGGAAGCTCCACTTCATTTTTTAATTGCTTTTGAGATTGCTTCTATATTATCTTCATTCCTAGAGACTAATTCTTCCATATTTGAAATAATTTGTCCGTCCCATTTATATAACATTTCATTCGTCTTCCTAGCATATTCGTCATAAGCATCTCATAACAACTCTCTAAGTTTTTCTGGATTGCGCTGAATGAAATCTTTATTATCATAGAATAAACCAATCATCATTTCATTCTTCAATGCAGGGCCTATATTCTTCGCTTCGTCTATTCTGTCATAAGTTGAGTTAATAACCATAGCAGTTATCTCTCCTGTTGGGTCAGCGTTTTTAAATTGATGAGTTAATGAGGACATAGTAGCTATAACTCTATCAGCGTTTCACTCATCAATAGCTCTACCTATCTGTCAGATTTGTCTTAATACACTTTCATACTGTGACTTTAATTTTACATCTTCAACTATAGTATCGTCTTCTTTACTAGTCTCTATATCAAAGAATTTTTCCATATCCGTTTTTCATAGCTCAGTAGACTGGTCATAAATTATTTTTAATGCTGCTAATGTAGCGTCATCTTCATCGAGTCTATTTAACTTCTCAAAGAACGTGATATTGTCTCAATCTAATATGCTATTACCCATTCTTAATAGCATATCTCTATATTCAGCTGCATTAAGATTTGCGTCTGTCCATTTTAAATCTCACTTTACTCATTTATTTCTAATAGCCTTAATCTTATTTAGCTCACTATCAATCAGCATATTAGCGTTTCATTGTCACAACATTTTGAGATATAATGGATAGTTAGGGTCTGTTGAATGTTCATCTAGCCAATTTTTAGAATAATTATATATTACATTAGCCACATACTTCTCATTAGAATAATATTGCTTTACGTTAGTAATTAATTTATTCCAATTTTCATCAATCACTCTTTCTCAATTTTTCTTTACAAACTCTCAATGTTCATTTGTTTTATATTTCATATGCTCTAGCCATAGTTCCATTTGTGCATCACCTGCGTTTCATTTAGCCGCATCCATATGTCCAAAGTCTTCGAACTGCAATAGAGATTTATTGAATTGTTTACTACCTGGTCTATATTCAGAATGATTTAATATTGTCTTTATGAATGTAACAGCCTCTTCATTTGTAGATGGAATTACATATCATTTATCATAAAGCTCTTTTCAAGCCTTAGTCTGTTGGATTATTCAAGCTAAATCTTCACTAGAGAAGAACGACTTATTATACTCCCCTTTTCTTACTTTATTAAAATTCTTTATCGTTTTAAATAATTGACTACCGTTTACAAAAGCTTTTCTTAAATTTCCCCAATATTCCTTCTTATCTTCCCAAGTTACATCATCGTCCGCTATTAATTGCATAGCTTTCCAAGTTTCTGAGTTATCTAACGCATACATAAACGATTTATCACTTCATATTTGTGCTTCTCACATAGCTATACTTGGGATTCATCAAACTTGTCAGCTTACCTCATAAGTATATCAATAAGAATTTTCATCTTCATTTACCATATATCTGAGGCTTCAGAATGATAAATTGAAAAATTGCTTCTCAAAATATGCCTTCATATTTGGTAATCATCAACTTTCATAAGCTCAAGCTAATTCAGTTAATCGATTAACCGGCTTCCACTGCCTACCAAAATTCTTTCATAAGGCGTTAAAGAAGGCTCACACTCACCAAGTATCGTGGTATATTGTTGGGTCCATTTGACTTTCTAATATACTATTCATTTGCTCATGGAATGGCCTCAAAGGTCAGAATGATTGAATACCTTGATACCACTGAGACACCATATTCATAGTTTCTCTCACATAAGATAAGTAGTCTAAGAAATAATACCATGGGTCTTCATTTTCATCAGGCCGCCTACCATTATCTTGATATCTTGTAAGTTTAAATGACCACTCCAAATCATGAAGCATAGCTGTTACAAAGTTTACAAACTCTGGAGTATTTCATAGATAATCTACCAGTTTTTCTCTAGCCTCTCTACTTAGTCAAGGCATTCATAACGTAGCTTTATACAACCTCCAGAAATTCTCTCAGGTTTGCTTGAATATATTTTGTCACCAGCTTCATCTAAAGTTAAGCATCTGCATAAGTCAATATAGGCAGTTTTGCCAACCTGCTCAACCTATAGGTCTATCTAATCATCAGAAACCTAATCAAAGAATATTTCTAAAGTTTCTACCAGAAGAAGCGGCAACTGCATCCATTAACCTAGATTTTACTTCTGCACTAACTGTGGCATCATTCATAAATTCTAGAAAATCTTCAGCTGAAGCAAACTTCATATAACTATTATCTCTCAATCATTTTACAAATGCTATATTTTTAAAATTCCTTGCGAAGATTCAATCGATAAAGTTATTAGCATTATCTTTATATGGGTCTAACCATTTTATCCAGCTAGACATTTTTCAAGGTTTAGAATATTTCTTATCTACCTTAGCATACATATTTATATAATCATCTGCTGTAGTAATACCTGTCTCTTCATACAAATCCTTCATAGTAGGGATTCAATATCTATTATAGAAAGCATTTTTATCTAAGCTATCTGGGTTAAAACCTAACTTTCTTGTAATATTTAGCTCATTATATGCTCAATCTAATATTCAAAAACTCTCTCTAATAGCATCTATTCTTCACATATCCTCTATTCACAAGGCCTGTTCATATCATATTTGTTTTAAAAAATAAGCTACTCATTGCTGTGGAATAGTAAGAAGCTGTCAAGGGTAAGACATTAACATTCTAAACGCTAATCGGCTTGAGTTCGCTACATCTAATAATTTGTTAATACGTCTAGCAAATCAACCTCCTGCTAATGTGAATCAAGTGAGTCATTGTAAAACTCTCTTAAATACTCAATCACTATAATTAGTACCAAACAATCTATTAAATGTTTCTCTATCTATATTATTAATTGTCTCAACATAATCTCTATATCCACCAACTCATTCCAACAACCTCTCATCTCTCCTGTGAGTTTGTTTAAACATTTTCACATATGAGGGTTGATTAGGATTAGAAAACTTAAAAAATTTTAACACTTGATTCTGTTCTATTCAAGATAACATTCAAAATAATCATCTGATTCATCAAGTCTCACTAGCTCAATTAGCTCATAGGTTCATAAATGTTTCTCATATATGATAGAATGCTTTATTCACCGCCTCACTAGTAGTCACTCAAGTCTTTCAATCTACGCTACCTAACATACGTTCTAAGTTCTTGAAATACCTAGCGGCATTCCACGCAACTTCTTCAGCGGCGTTTCTAGGCTTTGCCTTCATTAATGACTCTAATGGCATATTATAGAAACTCCTATAAGCTTCTCTAACCTTGTCATATCTAGCCCAGATGTCTGCAGTTCTAAATTTACCATAAGTCCACATTCATCTAAGTCAGATTATATAATTTTTCATTCATCTAGCTACCTCTTCTCACATTCAACTAACTGCGTCAAGAGCATCAACCATTTTATTTGTTAGACTATATTTTCTCAAATCTGTTCTAACATCTGACATAAATGATACCATCAATTCTCTTTCAGAATCAGAAATGATTTGCGATTGGTTCTCTATAGCTTTTAATGTTGCTGTATATTGATTCTGAATATTTTCTCTAAGTCTCTTTTGTTCTTTAGTTAATCTTCTTTCTACATCATCACTATCTTCCCAGAAACGCCAATTAAATTTCTCATCTACATTAACTTCATCAGCTCACCTAACCAAAATACTTTCATCATTAAATATAGTTTTCTTCCAATCATCTATTTTAACATTAGCTAAGTCTGATAAGTTCTTAGAAGTTCAATCGTCCATTCTAATCATAATCATTTTCTGGATGTCGTCTGTATCAGAAGCTCAAGCTGCTTTTAAATCTTTTATCGCTTGGTTGTAAGCCTCCTTAATTGTACTTTCTAGTTTTTCTCTTATTCCTCATTCAACAGGCAAATCTCTTAGATATGAGTATGGGATAAACATATTTGTATATATGTTTTTCATCTTTCACCTAGCGGTTTCTATTTCCTGAGGTGAGAATGTATTTAACTTTCATAATTCATCTACTTGTCTACTAATAGCTTTATCTATCATTTCACCTAGTTCGTCTTCTCCTACATATTTATTTTTTCTAAATCATTTAATAATATCAGAGAATACATCGTTTTTAATATCTTGGTCTATTGTATTACTAGCCAATATATCAGTAAAGAAATTATCAGAAGCTAATGAGTTATTTCACATTACTCTAGGTAATCAAGTATTAGCATCTACTGCATATGTAGTAAAGAAAGAATACTGAGCGAGTAACGGTGTTTGTTTATACATAAGTTGGGTTGTATAGTTCGACGTCGTTGCTAATGCTTTTGCTGCTTCCAAATATCTAAGTAATACATACGCTTGTTTATTTGTTAAGCTTTCTATTCATTCTCTACCAAGAGCAAGGATACCTGCATATCATTCTATACTTGATGGCATATTGTTTAAAGTCTGCCATAAAGTCTCTTTCACATCATAAACTACATATTCTCAATTAACTTCTTTTATTGTACTTCAATTACTTATTAATTGGTCTCTCCTTCTTTCTATCCTTTTTATTGTAGCTTCATCTAAATCATTTGCATTATATCATTTAGCAATAGCCACATTGATATCGTTATCACTAGCTAATTGAGACATCGTATTTTGATAACTTCATTTATGAATTATCCTTTCTCAATTAGGTCAAACTTCTTCTCGTCATAAAATTCTGTTTGCCCAGTTATCTAACATCTTCTCAACCTCTCTTGCGTTTTGTCATCATACCGCAATAGGTGCTGTATATTTAATTCACAATAAAGATTGTCTTTCTTCTGGAGTTAGAAATTTTGAATACTTAGGAAGGATAATCTCTTGTTCAAAAGTATCCATGGCATAACTGAAGTCTTGTTTTAACTTTTGTGCATCTTTAAATGTGAATTTACTATTTCTAACTCATTCTTTCATAGCCTTCACATATTTATCTATCGTGCCTTTTAATACTTGATATTCAGCTCATCATAGAGATTCTCAAGCTCTAGCTCATTCAATAGCAGACAATGCTGTATATGTGTCTGGTAAAAATTGATTCTCTCTTTTTATCACCCTAGAAATGTCTCATTGTAAACTTTCGTCTGCTAGTTTATTCTCAAACGTAGTGAAGTCAAAACTAAACTCTCTAGGCAATGCTCATTCAACAATAGCATTTAAGTTATCGCTAGTCATAGCAATATTATTCTTATACATAAACGCTCTAGCAAAATCACTATTTAAATCTAGCTTACCATTTAAATAGTCATACATCGCTGTCTTTGCATTTATGAGAGGCAAATCATATCATTCCTTTACTAAGTTCTCGACAAATTGAATTGATAGACTGTCATATACGTCTCAGTTTATCTGCCTTACAAACATATCTAATTCCTTATCTGTTACCTCTTGCTCAGGAAAGAACATTTCTTTATATCTTCTTTTTAACGCGTCTTTATCTTTGAATAAAGTTTTCAAATCTTCTAAAGATAAACTTGCTGGCTGAACTCAATTAACTAGAGATATAATCTTTCATTCAGCAGATAATAATTGCGACATATCTTCTGCTGTGTTGTAATTAAACCAAGCCTCTCTAATTAATTCTATATTCTCATTTCACTTTATAGGTCATCAATTAACTAAAACTCATAACTTATCTTTTATCTGCTTTTCTAAATCTTCGTCCGATAAGGCATTTATTTCCTTTCTTACATTACTAATATTAACTATATCTCTATCAAAATTACCTGTAGTTAACCTTTCTAAAGTTAATTGTTTATCAATCCTTCTATACAATGAAGCTTTGTCTGTGAAACTATCAAATGTCTGAATATCAATTCATAACATTTCAGATAACTTTGTTTCTACATTTCTCACATATAATGGGTCTGTAGAATCCAATCCTAGCATTTTTCAGAAGTAATTCACCGCAGCATCATTTAATTCTTTATTATATTTAGCTAAAGCGGTTTCTGGATTAACAGGTTTTCAATCATCTGGTAAGTATTTCATATTTACCATATCTTCAAACATCTGTTTTACCTCTGCCCTATGATTATCTAATATTCATAATTGCCTAGCTATTTCTTTAAAATATTCTAATATCTGAGCAACTAAGCTCTTCTGTTCTTTATTCAATCCTTTCTTTTTTATTTTTCATTCTTTAGTAAGTATTTCTTCTGCTTCCTTCTTTAACTTTTCTCAATATGTAAACTCTCAAGTTCTGAACCATTCAGCGAAACTATCTGCTAAAATCTCTTCAGCTTTATACTCACTAACTCAAAACAACTCAGAACTTTCTCTTAAGACTCTTTCATACATATCAGAGTCCTGCCCCTTTACATACATATTGAATATTCAATGGAACAATTCATGAGGAGGCGTACTTTCTTTAACCATATCTGTGAAATAAATTACGCCATTTCAATATGCTCAATAAGCCTTAACTCATTGGATTAAATCTGTATCATGTATGTATTCAATAGGGAATCAATATCAACTAGCTATATCTGCCACTGTCCTATCTTTCGTGAACATTTCAACTTTGAGAGCGTCTGTTATAGGCATATCTGCTTGGTCTACATATTGTCAGGTACGACGCATAAAATACATATTAGGGTCAGCCGTAGGCAACCTATTGTCTACTGTTTTTGCTTGATTAGAATTAAAGATTACATAATCATCTACTAACTCTTGTTCTAAAATACTTCATTTAGGTCAAGTATCTCTTATATTTTTAAATATAATTCAATCATAGTTAGCTCATCTCGCATTTTGCATTAGGGCATATCTAACTATACTATCTGTATCAAATCTACTTGTCTTATCTACTTTTAAATAGTCTCATCAATATTCAAATAACTCATTTGTGTCATCTAAAGAATATGATACAATATGTCTTTGTCAAAATTTAGTATTGTCTCATTTATATATAAAATCAAAATAGCCCTCATCATTTTTTTCTAACTCATAATTGAACAATTTTAAATCTTCATTTAACTCCTCAATATGGTCAGCTATCTTTACATTATTGCTCCATTTCTTTTTAATTCTGCTATATTCTTTTCTAAATGCTTTTCTCGCATTTTCATCTTCCATACGAAGCCAGGCCTCTCATTTTCAGTCTACGATATATGGATTCCTAATATCAAGATAGCATTCAATAACATTTCAATCTTCTTCTATACCGATATCTGTATAAGTTATAGCATTCTCTTTAGAAGAAGTAAAATATACAGCATTTACATCTCAAAATTTATAGTCTCTAAAACGGCTATCTCAAGCACGAGAATCAAATATTTTAAACCCTGGTTTAGTAGTTCAATGGAAAGCTGATTTTAAGTTGCCATTCTCATCTCTCATCTCAGAATGAACCTTAGAAAAATATTCAACCTGTTGGTCAGAAATTTGTCTTCCTAAGCTATCTACTCATCAGTCATTATAACTAGCCTGATATCTAAGTTTATCTCAGTTTCTACCTGTCGCAGCTTCATATGCACTAGCAACAATTTCTCTTGTTGGCTTAGCCTCTCATAAACTTTGGATTGATATAGTTCAAGCTACATTATCATATATGCTATCATCTATTGTTTTGAAAAATAGATTATCTCATTCTCGAATAAAGCTAGACATTTGCCCACCTTTTGGATAAAGGATAGTCAAATCTCATTCTTTTCTCAATTTATCTACAGCCTCTCTAAGTAATTGATTATCTCACCACCTGGCATCATTTACGACAAGGAAGCCTCACTTAAGATTTGTTTTAATCTCATTAGCTAGCTTCTCTACGTTCTCTTGACTATATTGCCAATCTTTTGTAAAGTCTCAAGCCATATCTCATTCAACTCTTAGTTTATTTTTGTCTGTTATTAAATCGTATAACCTAGCTTTGCTATCGCTAAGTTCATCTTTTGTATATAAAGCTCTCCTGTAATCAAAATATCAAACTTTAGCTCAATCAGGGACTTCCATACCAGTTAAAGCTCTGAAAAATACTCAACGAACATTTGTGACTTTACTTCATTCCTTACCTTTTTTAAAAAGGTTTATTATTCATTGTCTAGCTAAATCATTATTTCACAATAATTTTTGAGTTGCTATACTTAGTATAGAAGTGTCTGAGAAATTTCTTGAGTTCAATAACTTGATAATATTTTCGTCTCAAGTTATATTATAGATAAGTTGAACTGCATCTTGAGGTTTAACCTCTTGTCAAGCTATCTTAATTACAATGTCTTCTTCTCAGAAAATATCTTCAGAAAATTTTTCAGCTATATTCTGCAAATCATTTAATATTCTTTCTCAATCTCTTTCAGTAACTTTATACCCAAGGTTTTTCATACTTCTATATGCCCTATTGTCTAACATAACATCAGACAAAGTCATACCTTCTTCAGCAAACAAAGATGTATTAATTAACGTTTTAACTTTATCTGCGTTTTCTTCAGTAAGCCTTATTCAAGCTGAAAGCTGGATTAACTTGTCTCTATATAACTCTCTCAGCATTCAATTATTGCACAGTTGTTCTGTGTTTGTGAAAGCTCTAGCAATTAACGTATCTAAGTTTGTACATTTAACTATCCATTCCTCTGTTAAATCTCAAGCCAAGTTTTCTCACTCTTTAGCTAATATAGAGATAACCTCATCGGCCATTTCTCATCAGGCTAATAACTCTCTAGCCATTATATAATTTGTCCAAAGCCTACCAGCTTTTTCTGGTTCATTTCAAAACACTTTCTTTATTGCTGCCCACTCGCTATCTAATTTAGAGAACCCAGTTGGGTTTCAACCCTCTTTGATTTTGTCCATAGCAAGTTTGTAATCTTTTTTAAGAGCCTCCTTTATATCTTCCTTTTCTTTTGTTAATGTTTTTATCGTTAAATCATTTTCTTTTTTAATCTTTCTGAACTCTTTATCAGTTATTATCCCCTTATCCAATCTGACTTTAGCATCTTTTGTTGATTGCTTAGCATCTTTAATTTTTTTTGAAGCATCGGAGAGAGTGTCCTCTATCGCATTATATGCTCTATAGATAGAATAATCTGAAGCGGTATAATCAGCAATAGCGTCCTCCATTTGCTTCATAGCTTCAGAAGTATTTAATGTACTATCCCAAAGCCTAGCAACTTCTTTTATATCCACATCAGAACCACCTCTAATCATTTCTAAAAGTTTAACTCATCAATAGAGGCTATCTTTAGTTTTACTCATTTGCTTAGCTACTTCCATTAGAGCCTCTTCTCAAGCCTGTCATTTTAAAATGTAAGATTGAACTATAGCGTCAATCTTTATTTCTGCAGACTTTGCCATTAGTTCTAATGAGTTAACACTTCTTCAAGCTAAGTCTTTTCATTCGCCTCATAACTTAGCGATAGTAGTTTGAGCATAGTTTTTAGTTGCCGCTAATTCCGCAATCTCTTTTGCCAAGTCGTCATTTCAAGCTAATAATTGTATAGCCACAATATTTGAAATTTTATCACAATCTTGTACTGCCATTTATTTTAATGTAATTAACATAAAACGTTTTCTATTTTACTAACAACCTCATTATATCCTCAATTATCTGCTAACGCATCTATGGTGTCATCAGAAAGTTTCATACCTTCTAATCATTTCATTTTCTCTTTAAATATTTCTTTTACATTCTCTGCTCAGCTTATCTCTATTCATAAACTAGCTAGGGTTAAATTCTTGGATTCCAATCAGAATCTATCCAACCCATCTTCAGTAAGAACCCATCTTTCTATAGTTCTTGCTCTATCTCAATCTCCAGCTTTCTCTGTAATTTTTCTAAAATATTTGTCCTTATTTTTTAATACATCATCATAACTGCTTAGCTTCGAAATATCTTGTATATCTTTCAAAGTAAATCATTCACTTACTTTATTACCAAATCACCTATCAACCACATCTAAAGCTACATCATACCATCACTCTTTAGCCTGTACTCAAGCCATAGTTCATTGCTTAAGTTTAATCACAGATTGATATGGTCATATACTAACGGTTCAAGGTATATTTCATATGTATTTAATTATATCTGCAGGATTTGTTGATTGGTTCTCGACTAGTACCTTAACTGCTTTTCATATGCGTGAATTAGGTAAATAGGCTTGCTTTACATAATTGTACATTAATTCCTTTGTCCGACTATTAGCGGCAGCTTTTCATTCTGCAGTTAATTCATCATAAACTTTTTTGGCTGCATCTGTTATCGTGGCATAAGCTCTGATATAATTCTTTAAATCTTGTTCAGAAAAATTCGCTGTGTTTTTTCACATCTGCCTAGCAATAAGTAACGCGTTTTCATCACTTTGATTTATGAAATCAACCAAATCCCAAACTCAAGTTCACTTAGTCCAAGCTCTTCATCATTTTAATCAAGTTCTCATAGCTCACCAAATATCCTTAGCTTCAGGCAATATATCTCACAAAAGACTGCCTCACATAGATAGCCAGAACGACGTATCTGAATATGGCTCAGTATCAAATGCACTAAGTTTTGCATCCATACTCTGTCATACAGCAAATTGAGATAAAGCTCTATCTGCTATATTAAAGACACGTTTCTCCCAGGAATTAATATTTCATAAATTCCTTCATATTTCTCATACTCTTTCTAATCATCTTAATGATGTATTTATCCCTCTAGCAGCTAATTTAGTGCTATCTGCAAGTCTTTTTACTCTATTAAAATTTTTTATATTTCTTGAAAAAGTCCCTACACTTCTTAGTAAAGACGGTGTGCTTCAACCCGATGTAGCAACTGTTAATGCTATATCTGGAGCGACAGCTCAGAGTCATTCTGGAATGTATTCTCAGAACTGCAATCCATATTTCTTAACAGTTCTTTTATTAGGGCTATCATCTGTTTCTATTAATTTACCTACACTAAAATCAGCGTCCCAATATGCAGAAGCTGGGCTATTCCATCATAACCTTCACTGAGGAATGGACGAAATAGTATTTGTTAATTTTGCTCACAATCTCCAAATAGACTGTGAAGCTTCAGCCCATTGTTCTCATATAGGTTCTTGCCAATGTTCAAATTGATTTCGCCCAGATTTTACAGTATTCAATATAGATTCCCAAGGATTGTCTGATTGCGACAACTTACCTTGTCTATAATTGTAAGCTGCTTCGTTAGCAAACCTTCTCATTATATCTATAGCAGAAACTTTTCAAAATGTTTCCAATCATCATATTTCAATTCCTGCAATATCACCTAATCAATCCCTAAGGATGTCATTCAACTCTCTTCCATCTTCAAATCTCCATAACGCATCAGATATTTCTCACTTATCATTAACTCATTCATTAAGTTGCAACAACAAATAATCATTTACATTACTAGCATATTTGTCCATCAACTGTTTTCGCACAACATCATAGTTATATATTATATCCCTTTGCCATTGTGTTCTCTGTAATTCTGGCGTTTGTGCTGCCTCGTCTCTTAGTCTCTTTAAATACATCTCACTTGTTAATAACCTATTTGCTGGGTCGCTAACAATTTCATCTACATTTCTTATTGCTTCTCAACGCTCTTTTGACGCTAAGTTTTTATTAATCAAGTCTAATGTATCTTTCTTTGCTATGTCTGAAAATCTTTGCATAAAATTATTAGCTTCCTCCGTCTCGGTTAAGTCAACCTCATCTAATCATACAGTCATATCATCTTTATATTTTTCATAAGCCGTTCTCCTTATTTCATCATTTTCGTATAACGCCTCAAGATAAGCATCGAACTGCTCCTGTGTTATTGGATAGACTCAAGTCTTAACATCATTACCAGAAACAGACGATAAAGCATCACTAGAATATTTTTTTGCTCCATCATATCAGGCAGTTAAAGCTCTAGCTTGTGCTTTAAATCAACTATCTTTTATATCGTTATAAAAAGATTGTCTGGCCGCTAGTTGTTGCTCATAAGTAGTAGCAGCCTCCATCTCTGAGATATATAGGTTTAATCTAGCGTTAAAAGCTCATTCATCTCTTGGCTCTAATGTAGTTACAATTTGGGTCGTGGGGTTATATCATAGTAATATTTTTTGAGAGTTTGCCTCAACTTCATTTTCATAACGTTTATTCGCCGCATATCTAGTCCCCCAATTTGCAATACTTCAAACAAGCTTCTCTCCAAATCAAACAAAGTCAGGTACAGAAAATCATTTATCAGCATCAGCCTCTTCTTGAATTTGTTCATTTATACTTAATGGCTCGCTTACATTAAACCCAGGAACATTATTTCTAGCCCAAATGTTACCACGTCTCTGTGTCTCTGTTGTAGGTACAGAAAGTGTTGCAGTATTCTGATTGATTTGACTTTGTATAGCAGGAGTCTGAATTATTCAGGCGTTTATTTGATTATTTAATGTATTAGCAAAAACTCCAGTTTGTAAACTGGGTGCGTTTGTATTTTGTGTCTGCTGTATTGTTTCATTTAAAGTTTTCTCTGGGGCTATTGTTGTAGGCTGCTGTGTGAAAGTTCATTTTATTTTATTTACAGCTGTTTTCCCCGCTCTAATAATATCTCATATTATACCCATCTATGGAAGAATAATAAATTAAACTATTCCTCATCAAAGTAGTCATCTTCTATCTGCGCTTTAATTTTCTCTTCGTGTTTGTCTAACTCTTCTTTATATTGCTGTAATATCTTCTCATCGACTACAGGGGTAATAGCAACTCAAGCCGCCTTATCTAATAAAGCCTCTACTTCAGTTTTGGTAAGTCTATATTCCTCCCGTGAGTATACGAAATATCATTCATCGTCTCTACCGAGAAGACAGAGGAGTTCTCAATCCTCGTCTCTAATCATTACATAATTGTCTGCTAAGGTTTTTAAAACCTCTTGTTTTCTTTCTAATAACATTTTCCTATAAATAGATTATATAAAAAGGCAAAAATTTTATAACTTTTGTAATTTAGAATAGACCATTCTTTAAATTTGAAAGGAAGTCTCAGCTTGTCTCCTGTGGTTTCTGGTATCTCTCAGCCCGATATTCCTCTGCTAATTGCTGATTACTTTTTACGCTACCAATCTTGGCCACATCTTTTGTGGCGAGTTGGTCGTGGAACCAAGCAAAATAAAGCACAAGCATCATTCCAGAAACCTGGTCATCGTGTTTCTTTTTCTCTCATCTAGCAGAAGCTCTCCACTTTTTAAAATGGGATAACTCCTCAACTAATCCATTCTCTCAATAACAAGCTGGGTCAATATGTATCAAGTTAGTGTCAAAGAAACTGCTCCTAATCATTTCAATACACCGAGCCTTTCATACATTATGCCTAGCTCAAGGTTGATATGTGACATTACCTGTCCACTTGATAAGCATATCAACCGGCATTCAAAGCATTCACAATTCCCTGGCTGCAGCCCATCAACGAGAAGCATCTAATACTAAGTAAACAGGTTTTCATTTATTTTTCAAATCCTGAATAACCTGCTTCATTTTAGAAAACCTCTCATTACTCTCCTTGGCTAAGTTATAAGTTTCTTTAATGTAATACTTTCAATCCTTAGCTCCAAGGATACAGAGTCAAGGGTTATCGAAGGTATCAGCTTCATCGTAACCTACAACCCGATAGTCACATTCACTAGGGCAGGCTAGCTGCACTCATTCAACATTGAATACGGTTTGGTCTGTGGAATATTCTCCATAGTATTCGGCAAGCATATAATCATAACCTCTAGCGTTTAAGACTCTTATTACCTGGGCTTGTTTCTGTTCTTCTGTTAAGAATTCAACATCATCCATTGTAAAATGTAAAGCTACTTCTGGACGACGCTGAATAAACTCAGCTCTCATCTTTTCAAAATCTCAATTCTTTATTTTCCTTAAATAATCCTTTCTATCCTTACATAGATGCAACCCATATTTAATCCATATATCATGAATAAGCACATCTATAGGTTCATATTCTCTTTGGTTCTTATAAGCATTAAGCCAACCTTTATAGAAGTTTCAGGCTTGTGTATTTGGTCAAATCGTTGAAATGAGTGTCACTAATGAGTCTGCTGTAGACATAGCAGTTCATACATAATCCCAATCCAAGTAATCAGCTTCGTCTCACACAAACTTTCTAGTTCTACGACTACGAGTAGGGTCATTCTGATTTGTAGTCACATATTCAAGCTTCCTTTGTTTATCTCCGTCCACAATGTAAAGCCCCGAACTATCTGGAAGTTTATTACAGAAGCTAGGTAAATCTATAAGATTATTTAACATCTGCTGAGCATAAACCATATATGGTGCATTCTGTTTTTGGCTTAACCCCATATAAAGTTGTGTCCATTCCTGCACTCTTTCATTATTGTCAGTAATCTCCTTTAACAAATATCAAGCCATATCTCAGTTAATATAGAGAGATTTACCTCATCACCTAGGACCAATTACATATGTCACTCATCAACTCAATAACCACACCATCATCTGCCAACGCTGCAAAACAAATCAATGAAATGTCTTTCAACTATCAGCTAGCATGGCCTCAAATAGCTTTGGCTTATATACTCAAAATACATTTGTCTTATATTCAGTACCCTGTACATTATATGAAATAGAGAAGTCATCTCATAAATCCCAATCAAGATATTCTGTTTTATTTAGATTCTTTTTATTTTTACCCATAGGGATTTTTAATGGACTAACTCTGAATTGTCATAGTATGATATCTTTCATTATGCAAAGGGCTAATACATTTTTTGTGCTCTCCAAAGCAGATACATCCTCTTTTTCTCTTCTATGAAATACTCAATTTATATCTAATTGGTAATCATCTAGAAACTTCGATAAAATAAATTCCATCCTAGTAGATACCGCTCACTTTGTAACAAAGGTTAAGAATTTAGTATCGATATCTTGCTTAAGTAATTTGTCGGTCCCCAATGGAATTTGTACAGGTATATCTAAATCTGGAGGGCGCTTGATGGTTATTGTGACCATAAGTTTTTTATTCTTTTCATATCGCTCCTCGGCTTCACGAGGCTCAAGAGTGAATTTTAGATTCATCTTATCCCCGTTATAAAATAATCATCATTTATCATCCTGAAAATCTTTATACAAAAATCATCGTGCCATATTATGTAGGTATAATATAAAACCATTTTTCTCGTTCATTTGGTTGATACTTAACTAGGTAAGTATCCCATAAGATATATATTTTTAAATCATCTGTTTTCTTTTTTAGCCAATCCATTCTTTTTTTATGTAGCTCATCAACTGTATCTTTAGTTAGCCAAGGTATATTATTCTCTAGACAAGGACGGTATATATTCCCCGCCTGGCTAATAATCACATCCCCTACGAGGAAACTAACTCTACCTAAATAAACTTCACTAATTATATATTTATCTCTAAGCATAGCAGAGGCTACACTACATACTTGATTCATCGATATATCTGTATTATCTACAAGCTTTCTCATGTTTCATCAAGTAGCTCGCATAGGGTTTTTTGTGAGAGATTGTCTCTTAGATAGTTTTAAATCTCCTAAGCTTATCTCGTTTATATGTGGCTTCAAATATTCATAAGCCCTATCTTGTATTCTTCACAGATTTGTTAGCACTCATCACAAATTAGCAAAGTTATAAACCATAACAGGTTTAATATAAGCTTCTTCCTTGGATGGTTTAACCCAATTTAATCTAGAAACTCGTCGAGAAAATTTAAACTTCCCCTCGTAATTAATATCATCGTCTCTAAATTTTTGTGTGTAATATTTATCTCGATTAATTATTTCTGGGACATCGGCATAAATTTCATCAATGAGCTCTCACACAAACAATTCTTCTTCCTTCTTTTTCTCTTGATATTTCTTTTTTATCTCCTTTCTTCTATTTTTGTAATATTCTTTCTGATACCAATCTCGATATGCCTCTTCTCACATTTTCTCTTTCATCTCTTTAGCTATTTCCTTTTTGGATTTTATTTCCTTTTCTTTTGCCTTCAGAATCCTATGATAGCTTCATTTTTGTTTTGGATTTTCTATAATTTCTCATTGTAAATCGTTGAATAGTGACATAATGGTGTAATGGGTAAATATTATTCTCTATTAATAGATTATATTTTTTTGGGGCGAAATAAAAAAAATTCTTTTGACTTTTTTATTTTTACTGTAGAAATATGTAGTGCAAATCTGGTCTAACAAAATGTTATAAAAATTTGACAAAATTTTATAATCTATTGTTAGAGAGAAAAATTTTCTCTTGAAATTTTATTTGGCACAGATATTTTCTAGCCAAGTAAACAGACAAAACCCCGGTAATTGCGTTACATAGGAAGTCAGGGCCTATGGCAATGCGCTTCTATGTAACACCCTGACAACAGTTGTCGGGGTTTTTGTTTACTCATAAAATAATCAAACGAAAAAATACTACCATTTACCCATTTACCCACCAAACAAAAATGCCAAACATTCAATTAGAAATGATGAGAGAGAAATATCCTCACTTCAAAGAATGCACTATTCAACTTTTTGATGACACAAAACAATGAAGAGATTTGGCTAGGAAACTAGACCAAAACAAATTCTCTGATGAAGATTTGGAAAGATGATTAGAGGCATACAACAAAAAATGAGCGGGGGTATTCTTTTCTATAAACTCAATGTTGCCTTGAGAAAGAGACAAAACTAGTGTGACAAGGGTAAATGCTTGGGCGTGCGAGGTAGATGACCTTAGCAAAGAAGACCAACTGAAGTTAATTTCAGTGGCTCCTCTGGCCCCAAGCCTCATAATAGAAAGCCACAAAAGTTTCCATATGTATCGGTTTGCTAAAGATGGGACAATAGAAAATTGGACAAAGGTATGTCGATGACTTAGAAATTTTTTTGGCTGAGACCCAGCAATAGCAAGTGACATATCAAGAGTGCTACGTGTTCCTTGATACAACCATATGAAGGATGCCAACAATCCATTTATGTGCGACATTATCGATTGAAATTGAGAATATTATACAGAAGAAGAAATGCTCAAAGCTTATCCAGACACAGAAACATTAGCAGACAAAGAGGCTAGAGCTATTAAAAAAGAACAGCAATTAAAACAAGCTGTATGAAATGATGATGCACGAGAGAGGATTAAGGCTATGGATAGTAAAGCTATGCTAGAAAGAATAAGCTGAACTAGCCTAGTGTGATGAGATATTATTACATTTAAACACAACTCAAATTGAACAGAACAAATATATTGTAATTGAAAATCTACAGGGTGTCGAATAGACAAAGTAGGGAAAATCTGAAGCACAGACAAGTGATGACCAAACTGGACTAATTGGATAGCTTGGTATGGGGGGGTGGATTGGAAAGAAATCTATAAATGGATTAAAGAAGAATTCCCATTTGTGTTGCCAGAGAAAAAAGAAGAAACGAAGAGTGTGGACTCAATATTATCCGCCATTGATACAGATATTAATACAGAACTACACACATATTATTATCCGAAGGGATTTGAGAAATTTAATAGTTTCCTTTCTTGAGAATTAGTCACCATCGTTGCCCCATCAAATAGCTGAAAGACAACATTTGCAATGGATATAATTAAAAGGAACACAGCCGAAGGAAGAAAATGTTTCTACATTAACTGAGAGTTTAGGATTGAAACTGTATGGGTTAATAGATGGTTATGGAAAAATTGAAAGACTAAAGAGAGTTTGTGAGATAAAAATCCTCTTACCCCAGAGGAAAGAGCTGATATGGAGAAATATGTAAAAGATAGTCTTGGGCAATTTTGATATGATTGTTCACCTATGTGATATAAACTAGAAGATTTAGTACAGCTAATAACAGAAAAGACAAAAGAAGGATATGAGTTATTTGTTATTGACAGTCTATCAAAGATACAATGAAATTTAACCAATGAAGCAAGGAGTCACCAAAATCAGACAATGGAGACATTCTTGGCCTTAGTGCAGAAACTAAATATAGCTGTCATATTATTACACCACACAAATAAATTCTGAAAGTTTGAAGGTAGTCAGAAAATATTTGATTTCTCTAATGTGTTTATTACGATGAAGAAGTGCGAAGAAGATTTTGTGAAGATACCTTCAAGAGTGTTTAAACTTGAAAAAGATAAATATGTAAGTGATGTTGAACTAGAAATGTATTACGATATCAAAACAGGGACATACACAGAAAGCTTATCAGAGATTTCAGAAATGAGGAAAAACTTTTAATTGTTTAATTTAGGGAAGCGATGAATGATTACAGTGAAGATTTCAAGGGGGTACGGTTCCCGAGAAACTTGTGGCTCGATAAAAGTATCAGCCTTATAGAAAAAGGCATACTTGTAGTGATTAAAAATTTAGATAAAGGGGATGAACATTGCTGGGCAACAAATAATTATCTGGCAGATTTTTTTCAATGCAACTCTCGTACAATAATAAGAGCGATTTGACATTTAAAAGAATTGTGATATATAGAGGAGATTGAATGATGAAAGACTGGAGTATGTAGAAAATTAAGAGCGGTTATTGATATAGAGGACCCGTGACAAAATGTCACCCCTGACAAAATGTCACCCGTGACAAAATGTCATACGGGGGGTGACAAAATGTCACACCCCCCCGTGACAAAATGTCACCCTAATAATATAGTATATAATAATATAAATAATAATATAAGGCAAACAGAGAATTTTAGCAACGCTAACGCGTCGCCTTCCTCCTGTGTGTGTGATGTAGAGACTGGACTAGATAGTGAGACATACAACACAGCTAAAGCGAAACGCAAAACGAAGAAGCAGCAAAGATATGATGAGGTGATGAATAGCACAGAATTTACTACAACTGTCCTCGAATGAATAACAAATGAAGTTGAGCAGGAAGAGATTAAAACCTTATGGAGCGAATATGTTGAACTAAGATGTAGTAAAGACTATAGAGCCTTAACTGATTGAGCTGTAAGAAGAAATCTCAAAGTTTTAGAATGAACAACCTTCCCTGAAAGGAGAGCTATTTTAGATAAGTCTGTTACTAAATGATGGACAGGTTTATTCCCGTTAAATGAGTACGACGTTAAACGTATCGAATGAGACCTAGCTAAGGTTGAATGAAGCGATGAATGGCTGTATGATAAAATCTTTACTACTAAATGTAAAGAAAAAGAAGATGAACTACCTGAACGAAGTACACACGACTTGCTTATGCAACTAGTACAGGAGTACTGAGAAGAGAGAGTTAAGAAAATTTACTATGAGAGAGTGAGGCCTAAGATAGAAGAAATCTATTGAATTAAGAGAGATTGGAAAAGTTAATTCCTCCCTAGAAAATGGCGCTTTAAGAAAGAGCTCCTATTTCTCTTAAAATGGGTGCCCGCCTCTCCCTATGGGTTCCCTTCCCTTGGTGGGGCATTTCTTTGCGGGTCCTTTTTTATGTTTCCCTAAGGAGGGTTATTTTATGTTTCGTAAGAAGAGTGTTCCCTGTTTCTGTTTTTCGTAAGAAAGGTATAACACCCCAACAAAAAGCTACAATAGGGGGGTTTGGGAGTCGCTACCCCCATTTTCGTAAAGATATTTTTTGACAAGCACCCTCGTTTTTTAGGTGCTACTTTTTTTTGATATATATTTTTTTGATGCAGGCTTGACATTTTATAAAAATGTGATATAATATGGGATTGTTTTCCCTTCAAAAGATTTCAACCTTTACAATATATACTTTTTTGAAAATGTCAAGCCGTATTTGAAAATTGACTTGAATTTGTATAGTAAAAAAATATTATACTATTGTAAATATATTATATATATAATATATTGAAAAATAAAAATTTATGAAAATTGACTTGCAATTGTATAGTAAAAAACTATACTATATATAGTCAAGTCAAAAGACTTGAAAAATAGTAGTAAAAATTGCATAAAGCAAGCAAGTTTTACCGTAATTAAACTTGACTACATAAATTTTTTCAAGTAAAAATTGACTTGAAATTGTATAGTAAAAATATATACTATACATAGTCAAGAAAAACAACTTGACAAGAAAAACAAGAAAACAGCTTTATTTTTGCATAATTTTTCTATTATGAAAACATTATCAAAAGTCAAGCTGTCAAGGGACTTTTTCCAAAACTCAATTTTGGTATGAAATGATAAATTTCGTATTGACAATTTTAATCGTAAGGTAAAAATTGCAAAACGTGATTGTGATTTTTCTATGCCAAAAAAACAGGCTAGGGAACAGCAACTACGCCTTGACAGTTTTAGACGTAAAACAATTTATTGAAACAATTATTTTTTCAAGTGAAAAACTCAAGAAAAAAATTTTCTTGAAAACAATATTTCACTTGCAAGAAAAAAAGATTTTGAAAATGTGTTTTCAAAAATAGCTTTTGAAAAAAGACAAGAAAAACGCAAGAAAAAAGCGTTTTCTAGAATCTTTTGATAAGGTGAAAAAAGTGAAAAAAGACTTGCAATTGTATAGTAAAAATATATACTATACATAGTCAAGAAAAACAACTTGACTAGAAAAAAACAAGCTAGACATGAATAGCTTTACGGAAATTTTTCCGATACCTGAAATATAGGTTTAGAATCGCAAGTTTTTCCTATTGCTTGCTATCAATAGGAATTACAAGGGGTTTTTGTAATTGCAAGATTACACCTATGTTATGGGGTATCGGTTTTTTTCGTATGAAAAAAAGTTATAACTTTTATGCAATGTAGCAACTGAATAGCAACGGTTGAAAGTGAATAGCCTCTACATTTTAGCTTAGTAAATACATAGACAATTCAAGTTCGTGTAGCGATAACTGAAATTTTGTGGGAACACCACTCAAAGCTACATATTTTTAGAGTTTGTAGAAAAAAGTAGGCGAAAGGCGAAGGGCTTGACTATGGTAAATATATGAGTTTTTGGGCTGTCGTTTCGTATGATAGCCCTAAAACAAAAGCTCATTGCTGTCAAGGTAAGTCGACTAACTTGGAAGGTAGCGGACCTTTAGACCAAAGGAACTATCAAACAATGGGCTTTTGTTTTACATAGTAATTTTGCAGCTATGGGAAAACTAAAGCAAATGAATTGGGAAGAATACAAGCACAAGGCTTGAGCTTCCAAACTCTGGGACAATAGGCTTCCAGATTTTTTGCAATACCTATATTGTAAAAAGCACAAGTATTTCAATGCTTGGACAAAAACTCTTGAATATTGGTTGAGAAAAAATTATGAAGAAAATGATTACAAAATGCTTATGAAAAAAGCAAGAGTTTTATTTAGAGCATAACTAGAATGCGAGTGATATTAGGCTTGAATTTGCTCTCATTTTTGGGAGTAGTTTTTTTGAAAACTAAATGGAGATTTGGTTTTCATCTTAGTTTGCTAGTTTATGTAGCAACATTGTATGGAATGCTTTATTACTATAACAAGGTATGCTAATGAGATTACCAAAAGAAAACAAATCAAACACAATACAAGGTTGTTGTGTGTCGGAGGACGAAATGAAAGCTGAGAACGAGAGAGCTTTCATAAAAAGTTGCATCGTTTGTATGGGTATAGAAGAACTTTGCGACTTGTTAGAAGAACTAGACATTAGTCGAGATGTGAAGAACGAACTAGAATATAGAGAAGACAATTAGTTTTATTCTCTAATGGAAATGAAAATGAGAATAGAGAAAAAAAGAAATGAGGTCGAGGTTGCTCGAACAAAGGAGAGCCAACACTTAAAGGCAGAGGTTAGACAAATATGGAATGGAAAATGAGAAACATATTTTGGGCTAACAATAAAAACATTGAATAATGTTGCACTCGTGAATGAGTATTATACATTTCGTTGTGAGGCGGAGGCTTTAGCGAGATGATATCTACAATGATATGAGAAATGATACTTGGAATGAGAACGAGATTGATATGAATATAGATAACATTTTATTCTCTAATGGAAATGAAAATGAGAATAAAGATACTAGACATTCAAAAGAATGAAGAAATCTGACTAAAGGTTAGAGGGTGAATTACAATAGAGAGAGCCTTAGCAATGGCGGAAATCTCAAGTTATAGAATGGTAATGAGAGAGAGAAATAGGGCTAGACTTTTAGTTTCGCCCAACTCTAAGCTAGAACAATGAGATATTGTTGTTGTGTGGGTTAGATAACATTGGCTTGAATTCTTATAGTGAATAGCTATAAGAATTATAACCCGTGTTGTCGGGGTTTTATATTATTATTTTGTGTAGAAATGAGAGTTGAAAACACAAATGCTTCTACTATTAGAGTAGAAATCAAACAAATGGGAACACCATTTGGAACAACTATTGAATTGCCAGTTGATAGCACTGTAAGAGATGCTAAAATTAAGGCTGGAATTTCATCTGATGCAGATGTTCGCTACAACAATGACATTGCACCAGACAATGCTATCTTAGATGACGGAGACATTCTCGTTGTTCAAGCAAGCAAATATACTCAAGGTTAATGCTTGAATATTTGCTGGCAAATAAAAGGCATTGGCAAGTAGTATTTAGAAAGGCTCGCTCTTAGGAGTGGGCTTTTTTATAATGCCACTTGTGGCAGATTTATTTTATTTATTTGCAGCTGTGAGAGTTAATGGACAACAAGTAGCTAGGAGTTGGACTCAATTTGAAAGCCAATTACCTCAGTGAAAAATCGAGCCTGTTAGTGTTGAGGTAAAAGAAAACGACACTGAACTTGAAGGCTACCCAGTCTTTGAGAAGCTGGTGAAATTGTCTGGCATTGACTCAACCCCAGAAGAGGTTATCAAAGATTTGTGATTTGAAAAATTCACAAACAGTCTTTGAGAGCTAAAGTTCTGGAGTGAAGGGGACCGTCTATTAGAAGATTGGTTCTGATTATGCCTAAGATTTCTCCAGAGAAATTATCATAGGCGTCGAGCCTATGTAAAGGTGGGCGATAGAGAAATCTATTGACTGGTATCAGTTGGCTGAAGGAGATTCCATATGAAGACTCCTGAATGAACACTGATTATGCCATCAATGTGTATTGCTGACACCTTCACAGGAGAAAACAAGTATGTTTTCTTCCCTATGAGTGCCTTGCTAAAAGAAGAAGAGCAGGCATTATTTGAGTTGTATAAAACAACTAGACCTTCTTCTGATACTTCACAACTTGAAATGCAGATTATGTCTTTGTTAGAGAAACTAACAATGGCAAGGTCGCAAAAGCCTACAATTTCTGAAACGAATAATGTTTTTTCAGACATTGAAGAAATGTGTAGAGCAAGTTGAACAATTAAAAGACTTTCAGTAGTAGATTGAAGGTTGGTTTTAGAATTTGATTGGAGAAAGGTAATTGATACGGACCATAGCTATGGACCTATGGTGTTGCCACCTTGTAAGTTGCTAATTGATTTGAGAAATTACACAGTGAGATGAGAATGAAGATATCACCCACATATTATGGGAGATAATTCTTTGTGTATGGGTTGAACATTAACAGACCTAGTTCAGAAATGTATCACCAATAGAGATTTGAAAACTTTAGTAGGTTGAATGATTGACTTTGGAAATAGTTGGACAAGTAGCGATGCAATGGGTTGCGATAGATGTCCAGCAGGTAGAATTGAAAGATATTATGAGAATGAATGAATAAATTGGGAGAATATCCCAATAGATTTGCACGACATAGCAAGAACTTTTGAAGATTGTAGTTATAGCACAGACACTTTGTGAAGCACTTTTAATTCTTTAATCGAAGAATAATGCACACAGAAGAAGAACAAGTAAAACCTCTTTTTGGTGTGGAAAGTCTTTGAGCATTGAATGAATGAGAGTATGCTTATGTAGGAAAATGTTGATGAGATTTCTTTTTCATCAAAAAAAGATGAGATGAATATCTTTTTAAGGAAATTCAAACCTTAAATGATAGTGATATGTCAGATAGAATGCGAGAAGATTTTGATGACCACGAGGCTTGGGTTGATGCAGTTAGAAATGGGGACACAGATGAAAGTTATGATAGTTGGAGAGATAATATTGATATTCGAGATGAATGTTCTCCTTGAGATTATCATGACTGTCCTATTGAGATAGTAAGAATTCTCTATGACTTAGGTTTTTGGGAAGATGAAGATAGTGATGAGTATGATTGATATTACTTAGATGATTATTATACTTACACTATAACTAGACAGAACATAGAACAGCTCTATAATAAGATAGACACGAATGAAGATTTTAACCAAAAGCTATGGGACGATATAGAGAAAAAGTTTTGATATAATCAAGTAGAATTTTTAGCTGCTGAACCTATAAGATAATCATGCCAGAAAGAAATTTTGATAGGGGGTTAGATATGTTTAACCCTAATCTTTTTAGAGATAAAAAGATTTGAATCATAGGTGCTGGTGGAATTGGGAGCAATTCAGCCTATGTGTTGAGTAAAATGGGGCTAAAGGTAAAGGTATGCGACTTCGATGAGGTTGATGATGTGAATACAAGTAGCCAATTTTATTCAATGGACCAGCTTTGAAAACCTAAAGTAGAAATGTTAAAACAAAATATAAAACAAATGTGTGATGAAGATATTGAGATTGTTAATAGCAAGTATGAGCCTTGAATGTTTGATGACTGCGACATTTTAATCTTAGCTTTAGATAGCTTGGCAGTTAGAAAACAAGTGGTGGAAACTTGTAAAGATACTCAATTTATTCTTGACACAAGAATGGTTAAAAAGATAGCACAGATAAATCTATTGTATTGAATGCAAAGGAAGACACGAATGGAAAAAGAATGGAGAGAAGATGCTGATGCAAATAATGCAGGTACTAGGTGTACAGAAAAAGCTGTGGCATTCAATGCGCTAGGTATGGCTGCATTGGTTGGTAGTATTGTAGCTGATAAGTTGAATGGTAAAGAATTGAAATATCAATACACCTTAGATTTAGAGAGCTATAATTTATATGTTTTTAATTCATAGTATGAGAGAGTGAACAGCAAAATTAGAGCCTATTACTCAAGCAGATATAAAACCTATTGACTACAAGGAAATCAATGAGAAAATCTGATTGAATAATATTGATGTTCATCAAGCTCCTGTCTTGACAATCTCTAGCTGGTGCCATAATCATATCAGAGTTTTACATAAAAAGTATCCAAACACAGAGTGGACAGCTATATGTAAGATTGTAAATAAATGAGAATGACAATTTGAAATGGTTGATATGATTCACCCAGAACAAAAGACAACAAGCTGAGAGGTTGAAACGACAGATGATTGAATGAAATGGGCTATTGACCACTTGTTAGAACGTGGTGAAGACTTATGAGAATGGAACTGTGTCCTACATTCTCATCATTCAATGGGTTGCTTTTGGTCGCAGACAGATGACAATGCAAGGTTGTCTATGAACGACTGAAGAATGCTTATGTGGGCTGTGGTGACAGCTTATAAGTGAGAAGAAATAGATTATAAAGGTTGCCTTAACTTTTATAAACCATACCCTATTGAAATCGATTGTGATATAGAATACTACACAGAAGATTTATATTGACAAAGGGAAGAATGGGGAGAATTTGTGAAGAATAGAACACAAGAAATCTATAATGAAATGGTATCAACAGATGAGAAATTGAAGAGTTTAAAATGTGAATATGATTATGATAACTTGCTAAAATATCTAGGAATAGATATAACAGATGAGCTAAGGGTTAATTCAGATGTAGTAGCACAGAAAATGCCCTGCCCTGAATATGAAGAAAGGCTGAAAGAAATTATGGAAGAGGCTAAGGAAAAAGTTCAGGAAGAGACAGGTGCTCCGATAGATAATGAACTCCTAGCTTGGAGTGAATGGAGTAATTCTTTACTAGAGCAACTAGATGAAGCAAGAAAAATCCCAGCGAAAGAAACCACTCCTAAATATAACGACTATAGTTATAGTAAGTGGAATGATTATGATTTCTATGGGTATCCTAAGGTAGAAAATAAAACAACAGAAAGCAAAACAGAATACAAAACAAAAAGTAAATACGATGAAGAGTATGAAAACTATTATCAGTTCAATGCTATCGAATACCCAACTAAGAATAAGCTAGTTGAAACTTGGGGGTTCGATGAGAATATGAAATTTAGAGTGAATGATGATAATCTTTGGGAAGTATATAATACAACATTTCATCAATGGCTATATGTAGGAGATGAATATGAAGATATGTATGCATATCCAGATGATTATCTATAATTTAATTTGTTTTTATAATTTAATTTGTTTTAACTATGGAAGAACTAAAGATTAAAGCTTTGTCAGGTATTGTAGATATGCTACAATCAGGAATGGATAACGTCCCACCTTATGTGTGAGATTTGCTACATAGATATATTGTAGAAGAATGTATAACTAATGGAATTATAGTGTTGTCGTTTATAATTATTTATATAGTAGTTCGTTTGATGTTGAGCTATATGAAAAAAGAATACAAAAAAGATTATGACAAATGAGATATAAGAGAATATCAATATAGAGATAACATCGCTTGAATAAAATTGTTAAATTATATTGTATTGACAATATGTATTATTATTGTTATAGTCTGTATTAGTCAATCAGTTAGTGTAATAATAACTCCTGAGATTGAAATGATATCAGATATTATGCCGTCCAGTTCTTGTTAATTATATTTAGGAGTGGGCTTAAATGGGGGTAGAAAAACTAAACGGATTTCCGTTGTTCCGTTTCATAGCTGCAATATAAACAACATTCTCTATCCCCACCTAAGCCTACTCTTTTTTAGATTATTTATGTTTATAAATATGAGATTAGTAGAGCCTAAGAAAAAAACCATAGAGGTTAGAATAGTTGAGCTAAAAGATTGAAGCTCTCGATATGTTGTTCAACAGAAGAAGAAATTTTTATGGCGAGAATACCGAGATAATGTGTGAGTATATCATAGCCTTTATGATGCAAAGGAGAAGAAAGAATTTTTAGAAGAAACAAATTGAGAAGGTTATAAAGTTCTTAAAGATGATGACTTTTAGATTGTTATTATATAAAAATGCACCAATGAGAATGTCCTTGTTGTCATAGTGGCAACTTAGAATATGGAACTATTGAGTTCTATGATGACCAATGTTATTTCCCACGAGAGTGTCCTGACTGTGGAGCTTCTTGAGAAGAATGGTATTCAATGGAGTTCGTTTGTCATGACAATGTTATGGAGTGAGATAAAAACAAAAAGAAAGATGATGATTTTTAGATTATTTATAAATTCAAATGCCAAACTACTGTAATTGACATGTAATCATTTATTGATTATCAAAAGAGAAAAAAGATAGGGTAGGTAGGCGAGCAAAAAATGGAGAACTTTGTAAGCAGATAATACCTTATCCTAAAGAGGTAAAGGAAGACTTGGAAATGGAACAGAAATGTCATAGCGAAGAAAATAAATTAAGAGAGAGATGACGGAATAAAGAAGAATATGAAAAGCTAAAAGAAAAATACCCATACAAACAGCTGTGGTATGATTGGGAATACAAAAATCGATGAACAAAATGGGGACTATGTGATTGTTCAGTTCATAACAATGAACATTCATTAGAATTAAATTTCTGGACAGCACGGAGTCCTGTCATACCTGTGTTTAAGGAGCTAAGTAGAAAATATAAATGTGTAGTTGAGTATGATTATGATGAGCCTTGAAATTGCTTTAGTGGTAGAATAAAATGGGAGAATTGAGTGGAGGTTTATGATGATAGATTTGATGATTGATACTATGGAGAGTGAGTAGAATGTGTCAAGTGCCACTGAATATATGACTGAACTAATGAAGAAGATTGGTCTGATATAGAAAATCATATCTGTTTTAATTGTTGAGAAGAAGAAAATGAGAGATAGTAATCCATTATGGTTAAAGATAGAAACAGACTATTGATTGCTGTTGTCTGCTTATGAAAGATGCTACAATATATTAAAGGCAGTTTGACATTTTTCTGAAGAAGAACTTGACTTAATCGTATCTAAGCCAAAAGTATTCTCTGAAGATAACTTTTATTATAAAGAGGAACTAGAGAAAGCTCATAAAGATTTACATAATTAGTATCTAAAGATGAAGAACATTAAAACTTTTTTCCAAATGATGATACAAATCTTAAGAGAGGAAAGCGATTGAGATTTAATGTATTACTTGGAAAGTATCAACACACCAGAGCAAGCCCTTGAGGTAATTAAAACTCTTAGAAATAAGCTAGTCGATAAGGGGCAGCAGGAGTTAGATAAGGAAATGAAAAAATATAATTTCATTTCTAAGGAAAATTTAATAGGGACATTCGCTACAATAGTAGAGAAACAAAGGGGATACCCATTATGAATGTGAGAGTACTCTGACATAGAAGATTGGGCTAAGGCTTGGGCAGATGATAATGGATATGCTCGACTCTTTACAGAAGAAGAACCACACTCCTATGAAGATGAATTGTTTAGTTATCTCAACCACCTACAATTTGATACCTATGATGAGTTGTGTTCTACAATTCGTAATTGGTTTAGAGATGAAAAACATATGGAGATAAAAGATGATGAATGTATGGAGTTTGCCAGCGACTTTGTAGATAAAAAGGAGCTATATGATATTAGTTATGATGAATAATTTTATATTATTTATTACAAATATTAAAATGAAAAGATTGTATGTAGTTTATGGTCCAGACGATAGACCATTTGCAGAGACAGAAAGATTAAGGTTTGCTTATGACCAGGCACTAGAATGTATCCATAATAACTGATGACCTATATCAATAGATATTTATTTGTGGGAATGAAGAAGATGATATAGGCGAGAATGTTCTTATGGAGATTTTTATTTTATTGACAAAAGGGGTGAGGCAATTCTCTCAGAAGATTTGTTAAATATGTGAGTGATTCGAAAGAATATTATTTCTTGCGAGACAGAAGAAGAATTAAAAAAGTTTGTAGATATAGCTCAATTATTTGAGCTTGAGTTTAATGACTATTCTAAAGATGTTTATAGTCGTTTTTATTCTTTAAATGCAAAAAGGAGATGAGAAAAATCACAGAGTTAGCGGCAGATAAGTTCTTCAATATGGAGAACTTTAGGAGAGATAATACTGCGGTCTATCATACGCCTGGAGAGGTGGAAATGGAATTGTTTGGGAATGTGATTGCTAGGTATCATATCCGTGAGTGAGTAATTGAATTGTTTGATTGATGACATCAAACCCCTACGACAAAAGAAAGGCTCAACTGAATCCTTTCTAAAATGGAACGATGATATATTTATCAGCTAGCTTATCATTGGTATTATAAAGATGAACGCTGAAAAGTTCGCCCATTTAATAAAGGTATTGCTAGAAGTATTTTAGTTTAT
>Ga0247609_10000262_pt1 | contig 76211 bp, 69 predicted proteins | sample 172DNAGHGlowgp2_FD_193487 | JGI IMG/M metagenome (GOLD analysis project Ga0247609, IMG submission 193487) | Sheep rumen microbial communities from Palmerston North, Manawatu-Wanganui, New Zealand - 1728 DNA GHGlow gp2 | ecosystem: Host-associated > Mammals > Digestive system > Stomach > Rumen ...
GCATTTTAACATCTGGTCCATTACCAGGATGTCTCTTTTTTGTTCAATAAATGGAGCGGAAAACGGGACTCGGACCCGCGACCCCAACCTTGGCAAGGTTGTGCTCTACCAACTGAGCTATTTCCGCTTGTTCTTCCTCCTAGGGAGGGCATCTCTCTCGATTGCGGATGCAAAGGTAATGCATTTTTCGGAACTGACAAACTTTTTGGGCGTTTTTTTTCTAAAAAAGTGCCATTTTATCGAAAAAAGGGCTTTCCAAAAGGTTTAATCCATGCGATTTCGGTAATCTTCGTAGCCAAACTCGCGCATAATCTCCAAAGACCCGTCTTCATGGAGCATGCCAATCGACGGGTGAGAAATGCCGTTAAAGGTGTTCGTCTTGACGGTGGTATAATGGATCATATCCTCAAAGATCACCTCCTCGCCCACCTGCAACTCATGGTCGAAACGCCAGTATCCCATAAAGTCGCCACTCAGACAACTGTTACCGCCCAGACGGTAGCCTCCCTCTTCGACATGTTCGGCGCCTCGGACTTCGGGAAAGTATGGCATTTCGAGACAGTCGGGCATGTGACAGGTAAAACTCACGTCCAGAATCGCCGTCCGGATACCCTTATCCTCTACGACATCCACCACATGAGCCACCAACGGACCGGTCTGCCAGGCAAAAGCACTACCAGGTTCCAGAATGACCTTCAGCCACGGATAACGCTGACGGAAATCTTTCATCATGCGGATCAATAAATCCACATCATAATCCTTTCGTGTCATCAGATGACCTCCTCCGAAGTTGATCCACTTCAGTTGTGGGAACCACCTTGAAAACTTCTCCTCAATATGTGCCAGTGTACGTTGGAACACATCTGCCCCACTCTCACAATGACAATGACAATGGAAACCCTCCATGTCGGAAGGCAATTGTTCTGGCAACTTATCGGCCGATACGCCAAACCGTGTTCCTGGAGCACAGGGATTATACAGTAAAGTCTCCACCTCAGAATACTCCGGGTTCACCCGAAGTCCCAATGAAACGTCTTTGGCCCGTTCATGGAAACGCTCGTATTGTGAAAGGGAATTAAACGTAAGATGCGATGAGCATCTGACCATCTCATCAAACTCTTCGTCGGTATAGGCAGGCGAATACGTGTGGGCCGGTGCACCGAATTCCTCATAGGCCAAACGGGCCTCTGACAGAGAACTGGCTGTTGTGGAATGAATATACTCACGGAAGATGGGAAAAGTCTTCCACAGGGCGAAAGCCTTAAATGCAAGTATAATCTCTATATCGGCTTTCGCCGCAACATCAGCGATCAGCGTGAGGTTGCGGCGAAGTTTCTTTTCTTCTATAATATATATAGGTGTAGCCATCAGTCTTTCTTGAGCGGGATAAGGACACTGAACGTAGAGCCTTCACCCTCGACGGATTCCACCGTACAGTCACCGCCATTCTTTCTGGCGAAATCCTGACAGAGTTGCAGTCCGAGTCCGGAGCCTTCCTCACCGCCTGTACCGTATGTCGTTTCACCTTTATGGAAGATGGTGGCAAGACGGTCTGCAGCAATACCGACGCCATGATCCCTGACACCGACCTTCGCAAAATCTCCTTCTCTTGCCATTGTAATCTCAATGGTCGAGTTCTCTGGTGAGAACTTTATGGCATTCGACAGGAAATTACGCACAACCGTCTTCAACATATCATTGTCCGCATGAACCACCAATGGCTCAGCCGAGCGCTGCAGGTCTAGTTTAATCTGTTTCGTCTGTGCGATCATCTCAAAGATCTCAACCACGCCAGGCACAATGTCGTTCAAATCCAGATCCTGTACCACGACATTTAATCTTCCCGTCTGACTCTTCGTCCATTTCAACAGGTTGTCCAACAGGTCATGCACCTCTTCCGACTCTCTGTTCGCCTGATCAAGCAAGGCGTACAATTCCGGTCCGACAGTCTCTTCAGAGGCAGACTGCACCACGAGGTTGAGTACCATACGGATGCTGGCCATCGGTGAACGGAGGTCGTGAGCAATCACAGAATACATCTTATCACGGTTACTCAACGTCGCTTTCAGTTCCCTGTTTTGTTGTTCAATAATGCGTTTGGCAGCCACCAGTGAAATCTGCTGCATCACACGCATCACCAGTTCTTCCTTGTTAAAAGGCTTTGTCAGGAAGTCACTGGCACCCACTTGGAAACCATGCACCAAATCGGCCGGCGTGTTAAGTGCTGTCAGGAAGATAATAGGTATATCAGCCAACTCTGGATCTTTCTTCATGATGACAGCCGTATCAAAACCATTGATATCTGGCATCATCACGTCGAGAAGTATCAGGTCGGGATGCTCTGTCTTGGCCTGTTCAATACATGCCTTTCCACAATTCGCCGTGCAAACCTGGAACTTCTCGTTTGTCAACAGAATCTTCAGCAACAGTACGTTGCTCATCACGTCATCGACAATCAGAATCTTATAGTCGCTGCGGTTGATTTTCGACTCTAATGTTGCTCCTGCGTCCATTATTGATCTTTAGTACTAATATTCTAGACTGCAAAAATAGTGGATTAATTTGAAATCTCCAAATAAATCCACCATTTTTTTTATTTTTGAGCCTATTCTGCCTATAATCTGCTCACTTTTAGAGGCTATAAACCCCGATTTCCCTATTATTCTACGGTTACAGATTTCGCCAGATTTCTCGGTTGGTCTACATTCTTACCTTTGCAGACGGCTACATGATAGGCCAACAACTGCAAGGGGATGGTAGCCACCAACGGCTCCAGGCATTCCTGCACATCGGGCAGTTCTATCACCTCGTCAGCAATCCTCGAGATGGTGTCATCACCTTTCGAGACAAGCGCAATCACCCTACCCTGACGAGCCTTGATCTCCTGAATATTCGACAGCACTTTCTCATACATCGCATTATGAGTGGCAATGACTACCACCGGCATATCCGAGTCGATCAGGGCGATAGGTCCATGCTTCATCTCGGCGGCAGGATAGCCCTCGGCATGGATATACGAGATTTCCTTCAGTTTGAGAGCGCCCTCCAAGGCTACAGGATAACTGTAGCCGCGACCTAAGTAGAGGAAATTATGCGCATAGGTAAAGGTACGTGCGAGGTCGGCCACCTTCTCATTGGTCTGAAGTACCTCACGGATCTTCACGGGAATCTCACTCAGTCCCCTGACCACTTTCAGGTATTCCTGACGGTCAATCGTTCCCTTTGCCTCACCCATCGCGAGGGCAATCATCGTCAGCACTGTCACCTGACCCGTAAAGGCCTTCGTCGAGGCCACACCGATCTCCGGACCGACATGGATATAGGTTCCCGTATCCGTCGCACGGGGAATACTGCTGCCAATGGCATTACAGACACCGTAGATGAAGGCCCCATGTTCCTTGGCCAGTTGTACGGCAGCCAGAGTATCTGCGGTCTCACCACTCTGGGAGATAGCGATGACGACATCACCCTTACCCACGACAGGATTCCTGTACCTGAACTCCGAAGCGTACTCCACTTCCACCGGTATCCGACAGAAAGTCTCTATCAGTTGCTTGCCGATGAGTCCTGCATGCCAGGAAGTACCGCAAGCCACGATGATGACCCGTTTGACTTCTAACATCTGTCGTCTGTAATCGATTAAGGCTGAGAGGGTAACATGATCCGCCTCAATATTTACACGACCACGCATACAGTTTGTCAGGCACTCCGGCTGTTCAAAGATTTCCTTCAACATAAAGTGCGGATAGCCACCCTTCTCTATCTGTCCTAGGTCGATATCCACCGTCTTCACCTTCAGTTCCTGTTCCTCGCCGAGGATACTCAGCACATGCATTTCCTCACCGCGACGAATGACGGCGATGTTACCGTCTTCGAGGTACACCACCTTGTCGGTATACTCCACGATCGGACTGGCATCCGAGCCTAAGAAGAACTCATCCTTACCGATACCGACCACCAACGGACTCTGCTTACGGGCAGCGATGATCTGGTTGGGGTCACGCTTGTCGAGCACGGCAATGGCGTAGGCACCAATCACCTGATAAAGAGCCACTTGAACAGCCTCCAACAACGACAGGTTTTTCTTTACCATGATGTACTCTATCAACTGTACCAGCACCTCCGTATCGGTATCACTCACAAACTGCACGCCTTTTGCTCTCAGTTTCTCCTTGATGTCGGCATAGTTCTCGATGATACCGTTATGGATGATAGCCAGATTATGACTCTGCGAATAATGGGGATGGGCATTGCGTGATGAGGGCTCACCATGGGTCGCCCAACGGGTATGGGCAATACCGATCGTACCACTCACATTCTTGTCGTTACAATACTCACAAAGATTATCAACCTTACCTTTCGACTTGTAGACATTCAAGTCACCATTCTCGTTGATCATGGCCACACCTGCCGAATCATATCCTCTGTATTCCAGTCTGCGAAGGCCCTTGATCAGTATCGGATAAGCCTCTTTCGTACCAATATAACCTACTATTCCACACATATCGTATATGTATTTGTTTGTGTTAAGTTGTTCAATTTTCGGGTGCAAAAATAATAAAAAGTAAGCAAACAAACAAGAAAATCCTACAGATTCTTCATAATTTCCTGCAGAGATGCAACGACATACGTCGGAGACTGCGGCGCCTCATCGACATCCACCTCCCAGCGGTTGAAGAGCATGGCATCTATACCGGAGTTGAGCGCCCCGAGGATATCCGTCTGCAGATTGTCGCCTATCATCAGCGTCGTTTCCTTATTGGCTCCCGATTGACGGAAGGCATAGTCGAAGTACTGTGGCGAGGGTTTGTTGAAACCGGCATCCTCGCTCAGGATGATGGTATCGAAATAGTCCTTCAGTCCACAGGCCGCAAGTTTCTTGTACTGCACCTCATGGAATCCGTTGCTACACATGTGCATCCGGTAGCCTTGCTGTCGGAGATAGTCCATCAGTTCATGTGCACCTGCCACCACCCCGGGTTTCGACGAACAGAAATCGAGGAAACGGTCACTCATCTCCAAACAAAGTTCTTCCGTAACATCTAGTCCGCTACCGACACTCAGCGGACGCCGGAACCGTTCTACGATCAGATAGTCACGCGTAATTTCTCCCTTCGAATACTGTGTCCACAGGTCGATGTTAGCCATCCAGTAGGCATCGTAGAAAACCTGAGGATCAGGGAAATACCGTCTCAAGTCAAATGTCTCAAACGTCTCACGCAAGGCAATGACGGCATTGCCATGCGTGTCGTACAACGTATCGTCGAAGTCTATAAACAGGTCCTTATATTTCATTCGTTCTATTGTCTTATCGTCTGCAAAGGTACATATTTTTTTGTTTTTATTTGGTAATTTGGTTTCTTATTTGTATTTTTGCACCCAGAATATGGCAATCTGGTGGCAGAATGCCGCCATGATGTAAGGGAATCCGGTGAGAGTCCGGAACTGTACCTGCAGCTGTAATCCCTAATGAAGGGTCTGCTTGTATAACGCCACTGACAAGTTGTCGGGAAGGTAAAGCAGACTGGGGAAAGTCAGAAGACCTGCCAATTAATTAGAAGTACGCACGTACAGGGATATGCGGAGCGGAAGACATGGATCATAGAATGAAGAAGATTCTGACAGTGGTACTGCTGGCTATGTATGCGGCAGTGGCTGTCGAGGCGCAGACAGACAACAATCTTTGGCGTTCTGACAGCATTCAGGAAATTGTTGTGACAGGTACTGGTACCCAGCACCTGCTAAAAGATGCTCCCGTGCAGACGGAGGTCATCAGCCATCGACAACTGCAACAATATGCAGGCAAAAATATCGAAGACATCCTCTCAGGACTGACGGCAAGTTTCGATTTCAGCGAGAACGACATGAGTTCCCGTCTGCAGATGAACGGACTCGGTAACTCGTATGTGCTGATACTGATTGACGGACGCAGACTGCATGGTGACAATGGCGGAGAAAACGACCTCTCACTTATCGACCCGCACAATATCGAGAAGATTGAGATTGTGAAGGGTGCCTCAAGTGCGCTCTACGGCTCTGATGCCATAGCGGGCGTGATTAATATCATCACGAAGAAACATCGCGAGCAGGGCGTGATGTTCGAGAACACCTCACGTTTCGGCTCGTACGGTGACATCCGACAGCACAATGGCATCGCCCTGAACTTCGGCAGACTGTCGAGTTACACCAATTTCCAGTTACAGCATTCCGACGGTTGGCAGAACACCGCCGAGGAAGCGCCCTCGCAGACAGAGTATCATATCACAGACTCCCGCAATCAAACCGTGAACCGTCATACCAACTGGCAACTGGCAGAGCATCTTACCTATCAACTGACACCGCAAATAGAACTCTATGCCGACGGCAGCATCTACTGGAAACGTATCTACCGTCCCTGTGGACATCATCCTGGTGTTGATGTGAAGACATGGGACTTGCAATACGACAATGCTTCGGCATCGGTAGGAGGGAAATGGAAACTCAACAACACAGACGTCATCACCCTTGATGCCGAATGGAAAAAGCATGCCTACAACTATGTCTATACCGACACCACCCTGACTGATGGCTACGTGAATGGGCGCTTCACCAATTATTTCCCCTATTTCCCTGACGACAAGGAGTTACAGAGTGATCAGCGTCTGACAAATATCTCTTTGAAGGGTGTCTTCTCGTTGCCATACGAACAACGTCTCAGTGCAGGACTCGAATACCGTTATGACTGGTTGAAGGCTCCCATGCGAGTGGCAGGCGGCAAGGCGACAGATAATACAGAGGCCATCTATCTCCAAGACGAACTGGAACTGCTGAATCCGTTGTATATCACCGCAGGTCTCCGTCTGACAAGAAACGAGGGTTTCGGATTTCGTCTGACACCGAAAGTTTCTGCCATGCTGAAACTCGGCGACCTGCGATTGAGAGCCACCTGGAGTCAGGGATACAAGACCCCTACCCCCAAGGAACTGCACTATCAGTATATCAAGAACATGAACGGCGTGTACCTCTATCTCGGCAATACCGACCTCAAGGCACAGCACTCTAACTACTATGGTGTGAGTGCAGAATATAGCATCGGACATCTGACCCTTACCCTCGCCCCATATTATAATAAGGTGTACGACATGATTACCCTTGTCACCATACCCACTAAGCAGGCACCAGGCGATCTGATTACGAAATACGACCCGATGCGAGTGCGCCAGTATCAGAACATGGAGGATGCCAAGACATACGGGATTGACTTCACCCTGCGCTATCAGGAACGTCACTTCACGATAGGCGGTTCGTATAGTTACCTGGATACAGAAGCCAACCAATATAACAGTGAAAAGGATGTGATGCAGCGTGTCACCATCGACGGCATGGCTCACCACAAGGCAAATGTCTATGCGACCTGGAATCATGACTTTTCCAAGCATTACCAGTTAGGCATCGGCATCTATGGTCGCCTTTCAAGTAAACGGTATTATCAGATTGACGGCGACGGCAAGGGCTATCAACTCTGGAGACTTTCCACCTCGCATCAGTTTGGTAAGAACTATCGCATTGAGGCAGGCGTCGACAACATCTTCGACTATTGTGACCGAACGCCGCACGGTCTGCACCTCGGCACCACCACTCCGGGTCGCACCGTCTATGCCTCACTGACTGTGCGCTTCAACGAAGGCAAAAAACTTACAAACAAATATAACATGTCTAATTTTAATTCAAAAGAAAATGAAACAGATTAAGTTTTTGATGCTGGCCATGATGGCTTTCGTAGCCAGCGTAACGTTCATTGCATGTAGTAACGACGATGATGACAATGGCGACAAGGGTGGCCAACCTACGACGCAATCCAACTATGACCGCTATCAGCAGGCTGTTAATGAGACCGTGAATAAACAGAAGAAGAGCAACAAGGTGATCCTGCTTGTGGCCTTCGGTTCTACTTGGGAGCAGGCCTATGATACCTTCGACAAGGTTGTCGACGACTACAAGGCTCAGTTCTCTGGCTGGGATGTATATCTCTCTTTCTCTTCAGCCATTTGTATCAACAACGCCCGTGCTGGTGAGAATGTTGATCCAAAGGACTACTACGATCCTGAGCACTGGCTCACTGCCATTGGTCAGGCTGGCTATCAGCAGGTAGTGGTACAGTCGCTGCAGGTGATCCCTGGTGAGGAGTATCGTCGTGTACGCGACAGCTATGTGAAGGACTTCATGAACAACCGTAATGGCGACTTCAGCGATGAATATATGAAGAGCCTCGACCGCCAGGTTGTAGTGGGTACCCCGCTGATGGCTGAGGAGAGCGACGCTAAGACACTTGCTACCACGCTGAACAACGAAGCTGATATCAAGGCAGCTGTCTCTCAGGGTATCGTTGCTTTCATGGGTCATGGTAATCCTGAGGGCTACGACTACTACGGTGGTAACATCCGCTATCTGCAGCTCGAGAGTTATCTCCGCAATATCAGCCAGAATTACTACGTAGGTACTGTTGACATGGATGAGACCTACGCTGAGGATGTGCTGAGTCATATTAAAGGCGGACGCTATGACTATACGGTTGGTGCCATGGGTTATTCTGTCAATTATGAGAAGAACAACTCTGAGAAGGCTCAACTCTTCGTACTGATGTCTATCGCCGGTGACCACGCCCACAACGATATGGCCGACGATGAGGATGAAGAGAGTTGGTTCTCACTGTTCAATGCCGCAGGTATCGAGACTGCTGCTTACGAGACAAACTTCACCGAGCCATGCTGGAAGAAGATCAAGGCTGGCGAGGAATATATCCCCGGACTGGCAGAGCGCAGTGCCGTACGTAAACTGTGGATGAACCACACCCGTGAGGCCATTGCCAAACTCGGCACTGACGAGGCTCTCTCTACTCCGACCACGGCTCCGGAAGAGTAAATGATTATAAATTCTTTTTACGTGTATTATTATATAAGTTTGTGTAAGGAGGTGCTGTCGAGAGACAGCATCTTCCTCCTTTTGTTTATCCTAGGCAACATCCCTGCACAGGCACAGATCCATAAAATGGAAAGGCGCGACTCGTCGATGACGAGCCGTTCGTATAACCTGAATCCCGTAGTAGTTACCGGTTCTGGTCACCACCAGCGACTGAAAAGCACAGCCACGCCTGTCCGCGTACTCAGCAGTCAGGAGATACAAGAACAAGGTATCTCAACCTTCGACGGGGCATTGACGCGTATGATGCCACAAGCCTCCATGGCTCCCAACTCCATGGGAACATTCCTGCGTCTGAACGGACTTGGCAACAAATATATCCTCATTCTCATCAATGGCCAGAAACTCTCTGGCGACATTTCCAACAATGTTGACCTGAACCGCATCAACATGTCACGGGTGAAACGTATCGAGGTACTCGATGGTGCTGCTTCCTCACTCTACGGCTCCGATGCCATCGCAGGTGTAATCAATATCATTACAGACCAACCGACACAAAACCTCATCAGTGTCACTTCCAACACAAGGATCTCCGGACACGGACAATTCACAGAGAACGTCAGTCTCGATATCTATACGAACGGTTTCGGCTCATACACCTCATTCAGCAGAGATCAGGCTGACAGTTATCAGAACAACGACTTAGAATACGTCAAAGGTTCAGACACAGAGACACAACAAACGATAGCACCGTTCTATACCGGCTATCGTGCCAATATCCTCGGACAAAAATTCACCTACGCCCCCAACCAGCACCTGGCACTGAATGCGGGCATAGACTATTCATATAAGATCACGGATCGTCCCGAAACCCGTCAAGACATCACTGGAGGTACCGACTACGAGATGCGCTACAAGGGACTGCGCTGGAATGTGGGCGGCATCTATAAATTCACAAGCAGGAACTCCTTACAGGCAGACTTCACCGTAGACCGTTTCCGCTACGGTAAGGAATATGATGTAGAAACCAAGGACTACGCCGTCGGCGACTATGTGCAATCCAAGAAGCAACGTACCATGGAAGGAGAACTGAAAGCCATCTTAGGCTTCAGTAGTCAGTCCACCACCATCTTCGGGACCGACTGGCGCAAGGACTATCTGACAGCCACCTCTGGCAATATCGACCAGAGTGTCCATACCCTGGCAGCATACGCCCAGCACGAACAGAAACTCTTCAAGGATTTCACTGCCACTATCGGACTGCGACTCACCCATCACAAGACCTTCAACAACCACCTGACCCCCAAGGCCACGCTGATGTACGCCCCGGGGAATTTCCGTTTCCGGGCCACCTACTCTACCGGTTTCCGTGCGCCAGGTCTCGACGAACTCTATTACCACTACTTCTCCGTCAACCGCGGCAAGGCACAGATCAGTTTCGGCAACCAAGACCTGAAACCGGAGAAGAGCCATTACATCGCCTTGAATGCTGAATACCGTACACAGGTCATTGCCGTCAGTCTGACAGGTTATCTGAACCGTGTCAACGACATGGTGGTGAAACAGAACGTCAGCATCGATGAAGCCAGTCGGAAGATGTTGATGACAGAGTTCCCCGAGATGACGCAGGACCAGGCCGAAAAGATGGTGAGTTATGCTCTTTACCAGAACAGCGACAAAGGCGATGTGAAAGGCATCCAACTGAATGTCTCTGCAAATCTGTTCCGAGGCTTCAACCTCTCCGCGAACTATGCCTACACCTATGCCCGTACCAAGAGCGACGAAGAGTGGACGGTCTTGGAACGCAGCATCCGTCACGCCGCCACCATCACCGCCAACTATCACCATTCCTGGGACAGATACGGACTGAATGTCAACCTCAACGGACGCTTGCAGTCAAAGACCTACTATACTGGTACCTACGAGGATGCCCCCGGTTTTGGCCTTTGGAACCTGAATACCACCCATACCTTCGACTTGGTGAAGTGGGTACTCCTCGAACCGAGCATCGGCATCGATAACCTCTTTAATAAGGCAGACCGCCGCATCGACTCCCCTACCCGTAAGTATGCCCTCTATACCCCTGGTCGTATGCTTGTCATCGGATTGAAAGTAAAATTCAAATAGATATGAAAAGAACTATATATGTAATAGCAGCCCTTGTGCTCTGCGCCTGTTCTGGCAAGAACGGCTCCACTTCTGGACAGAATGATACCACAACCAACGACTCTCTTGTTGAGGTGTCTGTGAAATATGCCACGGGCTTTACCGTCCGCGACTCGGCAGATGTCCGTTTTGTGGAAGTCGGAAAAAAAGATCGTTTTGCCTTGGTGCATTCCGACGACACGCCAGTACCCGCCGATTATATAAAGGTCCGTGTACCTATTTATAATACCATCTGCATGACGGCCCTGCAACTATCTAATTTTACCGTGCTCAATGCCCATGATGTGGTGAAGGGCATTACCGGCACCAAGAATCTGTTTAATCAGGACATCCTGCAACGGGTTAAGTACGGACAGATCGTGAAGATCGGTATGGAAGGTAACTTCGACACAGAACTGGTTCTTGCCGCCAATCCGAATGTCATCTTCATCTCGCCGTCGAAGCGTGGCGGTTACGATGCCATCAAAGAGACAGGTATCACCCTCGTACCCCATTTAGGCTATAAGGAACTCGACCCGTTGGGTCAGGCTGAATGGATCAAGTTCGTGGGGATGTTCATTGGCAAAGAGAAAGAGGCCAATGAGGTCTTCACTGGCATCGAAAAAAGATACTGTGACCTGAAAGAGGCTGCATCCGCAGTATCTTTCAGACCCACCGTCTTTTCCGGCGAGATGCACTATGGCAACTGGCACGCCGTTGGAGGGAAGAACTATCTGGCGCAGATTTTCCGTGATGCCGGAGCCAACTATGTCATCAACGACGACGAGACATCTGGCGAGGATCTGGAGTTTGAGAAGATGTACGCCCTCGCAGCCAATGCCGACTACTGGCGCATCCTAAACAGTTTCCCCGGCGATTTCAGTTACGAGGCACTGAAAGCCTCCGAGCCCCGCAACGCCCTCTTCAAGGCATTCAAAGAGAAGAAGGTCATCTACTGTAACATGAAACAGCAGCCTTACTACGAGATTACTCCCGTCCAACCCGACGTACTCCTGAAGGATTTCGTGGCCATCTTCCATCCCGAACTCGTCGAACCTGATTACCAACCCACATACTACAGATTACTAGAATAAAAATGAGACTCTCCAGGTTTATCACCCTCGTCGTTTCCATCATCGTCCTGATGATTGTCAACATGCTCATCGGCTCCGTCAGGATTCCCGTGACCGATGTCTGTCGCATCCTTCTTGGCGACGACACCAACGAAATCTGGACAAACATCATCTTCCAGTCCCGTCTGCCGCAGGCACTCACTGCCATCGTCGCCGGTGCAGGACTTGCCGTCAGCGGTCTCCAGATGCAGACAGTCTTCCGTAATCCGTTAGCAGGTCCCTCCGTGTTGGGCATCTCCAACGGCTCTGCCCTCGGCGTGGCCTTTGTGGTACTGCTCTCCGGCAGAATCGGCGGCGTGGCTCTTTCGCGTCTGGGCTATCTCGGCGATGCCGCCATGAGTGTGGCAGCCATCGTCGGAGCCCTCGCTGTGATGCTGCTCATCCTCTGGGTATCGCAGAAGGTGAAGGGCAACGTCACCCTGTTGATCATTGGTGTGATGATTGGTTATCTGGCCAATGCCATCATCGGCGTGTTGAAGTTCCTGTCACCTGAAGAGGATGTCAAGGCTTTCGTGGTATGGGGTCTCGGTTCGTTCTCTCGCGTCAGTGGCGACGAGATGATTCTCTTCGTGGTACTGATGTGTATCCTACTGCCGTTGGCTTGTCTGTTGATCAAGTCCATGAACCTCCTGTTGCTTGGCGACCGCTATGCCGCTAACCTCGGTTTGAACATCCGTCGTGCCCGCATGTTGGTCATCATATCTTCGGGAGTCCTGGTGGCTATTGTCACCGCCTACTGCGGCCCGATTATGTTCATTGGTCTCGCCGTACCCCATCTGGCCCGTGCCATCTTCCGCACCTCCGATCACGCCATCCTCATGCCTGCCAGCGCCCTCTGCGGCGCAGTCCTTGCACTGGTCTGCAACCTCATCGCCCGTATGCCCGGCTTCGAGGGTGCTCTCCCCGTCAACAGCGTCACCGCCCTCGTCGGTGCCCCCGTGATTGCAATGGTGCTCTTCCGCCGTAGAAAGGAAGACGCAGGAGAATAATCTTTATTTCGGATAGATGTGACCCTCATCGTCGATGAGGAGAATGGTGAGTTGACCGTTAGGAAGGAGCGGACAACAGTGTTCGGCACAATGACTGATAACTATGCGGGCAAAAGCGCTCTTTTTTTCAGCAGGCAATCTGTCCCATAGTTCCCGAGCCAACGTGATGTCGCTGATGTCGATGTCGCAGTCGGCTTCTTTGAGCATCTCACTGATGAAAGTCTTGTCCATGGTGGCCTTGCGACTATGGGTATCCAGATTTCCGGCAGCGAGTTTGACAGCCTTGCCAAGCATCACACCAAGGGTGACATAAGGAATGCCGAGTTCGTGGGCAATCTTCAACGTCTCACCGATGTAATTGCCGTATTCCACAAAGGCCTGTTGGGGTAATTCCGGATAAAGGGCCTTGACGAACCGCTCACTCTTACCACCGCTATTAATCACCACACGCTGTTGATGCGAATTTGTGTACGCTGCCTTGGCCACTTCCATGCACTTGCGGATAGAGTCGATAAAAGCCTCCTCGGAGAAGGGTTTGACAATACCTGAAACGCCTATGATACTGATGCCTCCCTCGATACCCAAACGAGGATTGAAAGTACGGCGGGCTATCTCTGCGCCTTTAGGCACGGATATGGTGACGCGGAGTGAATCATGGGGACTGACCCCTGTGATAGTAGCGTAGCGGAGATCATGGGGTCTGTCCCCGTGATTCACGTGCCTCACTATATCCAGAACGTTCTGACGGATCATCTCGCAGGGGGCTTTGTTGATGGCAGGGGAACCTGGTGGATAGTCGAAGCCAGGAAGAGTGATAGTTCCTACGCCCTCACCCCCAAGGATTTCAATCTGCGGCAATTGCGAATTACAAATTCGCCCCTCGTCAGTCGGGGATTGCAAATTCCCTCCAACAATCGGCTCAACGGCTGCACGAACCTCGATACCGTTGGTGACGTCAGGGTCATCGCCAGCCTCTTTGATGCAGGCAGCATAGCCAGAACCATAGATGACGGGTACGTGGATGGTTTCACCATCAGGCAAGACGACAGGCACTTCCGCAGGAGTCTCGCCCTTCAACAGCCTCATCGTATCAGCCACGGCAGCAGCAGTGGCACAAGTACCTGTGGTCAAACCACTATGTAAAGGAAAGAATTCCGGTAATAGTTTTTCCACAGCGCGACGCAAACCATACGGGCCATTGACACAGGATGACGTGACACAGGGGGACGGTTCTGGTCGTTTGAGAGCGATGATACGCATGCCTTTTTCCCTTGCAGCCTCAACCTTCTCAGTAAAGCCTCCTGAAAGGCCACTTTCTTTCAGAAGGATGGCATCGGCTGAATCATGGGGTCTGACCCCTGTGATAGCAGCGTAGCGAAGATCATGTGGTCTGTCCCCGTGATTCAGTTCATAAAAGCAAAGTTGCTGGTCAGTAGCCCCTTGCTGATGTGCCAGCGCAATCGATGACTCGCGAGGCAGGATGCGGTAATAAACCTTAATGCCTTCTGCCTCCAACCATTTCAGTTTGCTGATACTCTGCACACCAGTGGTAGCCAACAGCGTATGGATGTCCGTTGGCACTTGCGAGTAGTCGTCTATCCAAGTGATATCCGGGTCACGTGGAGGATAGATGCGTTCATAGCGGACAACGGGAATGCGGCATTCAGCAGCAACATCCGCAATTGTCTGATGCAACTGCATGGCAAAGGGATGGGCAGCATCAACGATCAGACGGATGGCATGTGCCTTGACGAAGGCTGTCATCCCTTCGCCATCCAAGGCCCCGTCAACGTGCTGACCGTTGTGTAATGACAACTCCTGTTCGCCAGTCTTCGTACTATAATAATAAGGTGAACCAGCCTCTTCGAGCACCTCCACAGCCCTGCGACCCTCCGTCGTACCTCCGAATACTAACAGCATATCGGTTGCAAAGATAGAAAAAAAACATCAGAAGTTTGGTGAATTAAGAATTTTTGTTTATATTTGCACTCGAAAATAGTTACTATTAATTTAAACGTGAAATAATAATGAAAAGAATCAATGCAAAAGCAATGCTTCTGGGTATCATGATGATTTGTATGGCACAAACGGTAAACGCCCAGAATGAGGAGACAACGATGCAGGACATCCATCAGACGGGAATGAATCTGATAGAGTATCTGGAGGAGAAACAGAATCAGGAGATCGTCAGGATCGAGTACGATCTTGTCTTTACCAAGAAAGAGACCACTCGTTATCTCTATGAAGACTTTGAGTATCAGATTCTTGGCTTTGCCGATCGTCGTGTGGAAGACCTTGATATCACTGTCTATAAGAAACTCGGCACCGAGTGGATACAGGTGGCCAAAGACACGGATGCTGACAGTAGTCCTATGCTGACAGTGAAGCCCACAAGTTCAAGGGAATACAAGATAGAGGTGTCCGTCTATAAGTTCAAGGAAGGCTATAGTGCCGCCCACTACGGACTGATTATCTGTCACGACATTCCCGAATAGGTTACCAACCTGACACTTCAGTTGGAACACTCGTCACCCTTCCTGAACAGATGGGTGAAGTGTTTGTTGTATAACTCCGAGAGTCCTTGACGGTTGTCGATGGCCTCACCTACAACGAGCATTGTGGTCAGTGTGAGGTGATTGTCGTGGACAATCTTCGCGAGGTCTTTCAGAACACCGCGATAGATTTTCTGGTCAGGCCACGTCAGATGGTAGCAGGCAGCCACGGGGGTGTCCTCAGGATATTCCATCAACAGTTCCTTCTGCACATCATCGACGATGGAAGCCGACAGGAAGATACACATCGTACTCTGACTACGGGCCAACAGGTGCAGTTGTTCTTTCTCCGGCATCGGTGTCCTCCCCTCCCCTCGTGTGAGGATGATGGTCTGACAACGTTCCGGAATTGTGAACTGGCTCTGCAACTCTGCTGCGGCAGCGAGGAAAGAAGAGATACCTGGTGTGATGTGGTAGTCCATCCCGTTTTGGTCGAAGAAGGCCATCTGTTCCTGAATGGCACCAAAGATACAAGGATCGCCCGTGTGCAGACGAACGATGAAATGCCCCTTGTCGTAATGTTCCTTCATCAACTGGCATTGTTCTTCGAGGTTCATATCAGCAGAGGAGCGCACAACAGCACCTGACTTATGACACTCTGTCAATGCCTTGGGCACCAAAGAGCCCGCATATAATATAAGGTCGGCCCTTTCGAGCATCTTCCTACCACGAACACTCACCAAGTCGGGATCGCCAGGGCCTGCACCGACAATTTCAATATGCCCCTGTCTTTGGCGCAGATACTTTTCATCAATGGCAAGGGCTGCCGTCCAGTTTTTCCCTTTCACCTTGGGGATGATCAGTTTGCCGTGATTGGAGCCTAAGATAGCGGCAGCCTCGCAGACGCTGGGTGCACCGATATACTTCGCAACGGTATCGCTGGGATTGGGGACATCCACAGCAGCCAGTTCCTCGGCAGTAAAGAAAACGACCTCTTCATCATACTCATCTCTGAGCATTTTCACAAACGGCTCATCGGCCTTTATATCTATGGTGCAATAACGGTGAGAGCATGGCAGATAGCCATACTTTGTGAAAGCCTCGTCTATCTCGTCATAGATTGCTTCGTAATCCTCAGGATGATGAGCCAGGCCAAAACCAATCGTTCCCACCGTGGGCACAAAGTGAAGTTCTAATAATCCATCTGGTATTTGGTGGGCATAGGGCGATACGATCATCAACAACTTGTACTTCCTTGGATCAGCCTCTTGGATACTATTGATGATGGTGACATGCTCAGGCTTCGTGGCTTCCAGATAGTCTGTACCCTCATCGCGTACATCCATCAACAAGGCCGTCGGCTCACGATTCACGAAAGCAAAGATACACTCGTTCATATCCTCGATATCGCTTGCCACAGGCCAATCAAAACGCTGTTCAAACGTATCCAGTGCCCATAGTCCGGCATTGTCGCTCTGTGTGGTGATAACCTCGCGGGCTCCTATCAATGCTGCAATATCTCGCGTCAAGTCATTGGCCCCGCCGATATGTCCAGACAGGACGGAAACCACGTTCAGTCCCATACTATCGACACACACCACTGCCGGGTCTTCATGTTTGTCTTTGATATACGGCGCAATCGTCCTCACGCAGATCCCCATCGCCCCAATAAAAACGAAGGCATCAAAGTGCTTCCACTCCTTACCTATGTCTGTGCGCTGAATAACCCTCGCACCCAGTTGTTTCGTTAATGTCGAGGCGATCTTGCTTCCAGCCTCACTGATCTGTATGATTGCTAACTTCTGCATCATTTACTGACGGCACGGATGCAGCGACCACTGAAACGATTGCTGGACAGTTTTCCGTAGTTCACCTTTATGTCTGAGAAGTCGAACTCCAGACACCACGCCTTATTGGGATTGGCTGTGTAGAGGGAAGATGTCCAGTAAACACCTTTGATGGCGCGAAACTGAATACTCTCATAATAGCGGAAACCAGTAATCGGCAGGAAGATGGAGTTGCCCGTCTTCTTACCAGTCACCTTATAGCCGTTGACACCGTCTTTCGTGATCCATTCCCATGTGCAGTTATTTGGGTCTATCAGTTCCTCGTACTCATCCACGGTGGGCATGCGCCATTCCTCACCCCAATTGGCGCGAGCAGCATCGTCCGATGGCACCAACTGTTGTAACCTGTCACCAACAGAATACTTCAACAGGAACTGCGAGTCTTTTTTGCACCACAAATAGGTGTTCCACGAGTAGTATTGCTTTGGTTTGGTCTCGCCCCATGCGAAGTACGTGCCAAAGCCAGAATCCTTCTCTGCACCCACATTCATGTTAGCCCACTTCACACTAAGTCCCAGATCCACTGCCTCTACGCCGCCTGGCGTCTTGGCATCATTAACCTGAGCATAGCCTACTGTCCCAAACAACATGACAGAAAGCGTCAATAAAAAAAACTTCTTCATAATAACCTGATTTTGTTGCAAAGATACAAACTCTTTTTGAAACTACCAAATAGAATGCTGTTTTTGTTTTACGACGTAACTTATATGTTGTAACACCATGCCTCCAGATTTTCGGATTTTCTCATTTTTACCTTGTTTTTTCAGCCCTAAAACTGGGAGACGTTTATGCATGGGGGGCAAAAATGTGCCTCAGATTTGGGGGAAGATTTTGCATGGGGTGCAAAAACGTGCCTCAGATTTGGGGGAAGATTTTGCACGGGGTGCATAAACGTGCCCCAGATTTGGGGGAAGATTTTGCACGGGGTGCATAAACGTGCCTCAGATTTGGGGGAAGATTTTGCATGGGGTGCAAAAACATGCCTCAGTTTTGGGAGAAGATTTTGCATGGGGTGCAAAAACGTGCCTCAGTTTTGGGGCAGACTTTTGCACGGTGTGCATAAACGTCTCTCAGTTTTCAGACTGGTTTTTGAAGTTTTGGGATGGCTTTTCCAGAATCTGGAGCATATCATTTTGATCTTTTAAAAATCAGCCCCAAAACCAGGAGAAGATATTCCGGCCTCGGGAAATCGTGTCCCAATTCTGGGTGAAAAAATCCCAACCCCGGAGAAATATCCCCCGAATCTAGGGCAAGAAATTCCGACCTCGGGAAATTATCCCTCAGATCCAGGGCAAAATATTCCGACCCAAGAGAAAGGCGCCCCAGATTTGGGTGAAGAAATTCCGACCCAGGGAAAACATGCCTCAATTCTGGGGCAAAACATTCCGACCACGGAATATTATCCCTCAGATCTGGGGCAAGAAATTCCGACCTCAGAATATCTTCTCCTAGATTTTAGGCAAGTTTTTCAAACTAGAGTTACTTTTTTGTCCAGGTCTGGGTTTCGTAGAACATGGCGACGTAGCCACGAACCTTCAGGTTGTTGCCGTCGAGCCAGATAGAACACTTGTAGGTCTTGCCGTTCTTGGGGTTGTAGATCTTGCCGCCTTCCCACTTGTCGCCTTTCTTGGTAAGACCCGTCAGGATGTTGACACCAACAAGTTTGCGGCTCTGTAGTTTCTTGTCTGGATTGTGGACATCGAGTTGTCCGTCGCCTTTCTTCAGCCAGACAATCTTACCGTTCAGTTTGTCACCACTCTGGTAAATCTCCACCTGAGAATCACCACCTTCTGTTACCCACTTGCCGACGACGCTCTGAGCGTATCCGGCTACTGACATCATCGCCAGCACTAAACAAATTATGACTTTCTTCATCTTCATTTAAATTCGATTTCTATTTTTGCTGCAAATATACAACTATTTTTTGAGATTATGTCAGAATGAGGCAGAAAAGATTTCAATAGGATTATAGTCGTTCAGTTGGATACGAAGCGGATCGGCTTGACACAGGTGCAGTTCGATGCAAGTCTCGTCCCAGAGTTGTCGGCTACTCTTCCGGTCTGTCATCTGGGTGACAACGGGAGAAGTGACGCTGTTGAAGACGATAACGCCATCGGGGGTGAGGACGGTGAGAACCTTCGCCATGATTTCCTTCAGACGGCCTCCGTGTCCACCGATAAACACGGCATCAGGACGAGGGAGTGAAGAGATATCTGTTTCGAGGAAATCACCAATATGGATGTCTATGCCTGGGACACCAAAGCGACGGGTATTCTCTTGGATGATAACCTCGCATTCGGGACGGATTTCAAAGGCAACGACTTGCAAGTGGGGGAACTGCAAACGAGCCTCGATGCTGACACTACCTGTGCAGAAACCGATATCCCAGAAGACACGACGTTTCGGCAGGTCAAGAGCCTGAAGCGTCAGCAAGCGGATCGGCATCTTGGTAATCATCTTCTCGCGACCATCCAGCAACGCAAACTCACTATCAGGGATACCGAATAATCGATTAGAATAAATACCATCCTTAGATACTATCACGCAGTTGGGATAATCAAAGGTGCGGTGGGTGGCTTCTTCGAGGGAAAGGGTTGTGACCTTTTCGAGTTCAAGATGGCCAAGGTGTTCACCAACGGACATATTATAAGAGGTGTAACCATATTCCAACATCCGTTGGGCGATGGCAGCAGGAGTATGTTCGTGGTCGGTGAGAATGCCTATCTTCCCTACCCTTTCGATGAGTGCCTTGTCGAACTCAGGCCAAGGACGACCCGTCAGTGAGACGATGTGCATATCGTGATAAGGCATCACGAGACGATGGGCCAACATCTGGAGGGAATTAAAGGAAGGATAGAGGATGATTTCGGCATCTGGCATCTTCCGTTTGATGGTGTTGGCAAAGCCGAAGAAAAGGGGGTCGCCAGAAGCGAAAACTACTACCTCATCATGATATTGTTCGAAGACGGTGTCGAGGGGAGTCGTGATATCTATCCACTGGGCATCGGCAGGGAGCAATGGAGCGACTATCTCATGGTGACGCCTGCCACCAGAGAAGACCTTTCCTTTCTGGATGATTTCCAATACCTCTGGTGGAAACCAGGGATGTGGATTGTCCGTTATTCCTATAACAATGAATCTCATAAGTCTCGTCCTGGTTTGAGTTGTGCGGCATCATCGAAGGTCAGGATGGCATTGCAAAGGGTGGCGGCAAGATTCGAACCGCCCTTGCGTCCCTCAACGATGATTTTGGGAATATCCTTAAAAGGCTTCACCATGTGTTTCGACTCTCGAACATGTACGAAACCAACTGGAGCAGCAATGATTCCTGCAGGATGCGCCTTGCCCTTGCGGATCAAGTCGCAGAGTTCCATGAGGGCTGTGGGAGCATTGCCAAAGGCAAACAAGGCGTCAGGATGTTCCTCGACAGCGAGACGGATACCGGCCTGCGTGCGGGTGATTCCTTCCGTGTTTGCCATCTCCGCCACACGTGGGTCTGAAAGATAGCATTTAGCCTCAACGCCAAGACGTTGGAGAGCACCCTTGCGGATGCCACTCGTTACCATCGTGACATCGGTGACAATGGTTTTGAGTGAACCATTCTTCACCTTGTTATATAATGTCTCCACAGCCCCATCGTCGGTATAGAGAATGTTCTCCATATCGAAGTCGGCAGTGGTATGGATGGCATGCAACAGAGCCCATTTGTGGTCAAGGGAATAATCGTTTTTCAGTTCGCCAGCAATCGTTCGGAACGACTCAATCATAATATCCTGACCGATCTTATTGCCTTCGTACACTTGCTCACGATAGTACCCACGGGGTGTGATGAACTTCCCATCTGCGATATATGACTGGGAATTGCCGATGATAATCACCGTAAACATATCCACATCCTCGGGGTCGAAGTCACCGAGGGTTGTCACCTTGATATCCTGTTCTTCCCGTCCTGCCTGACGCACATAACCAACCGGCGTCTCACCAGAACGATATTTCAAGAAGAGTTCCTGCAGACGATAGAGTTGCCAATAGCGTCCATACGATTTAGGATTATACACTGCTGTCACAAAGTCGCCAACTGCTGCCGCCTTGATGCGTCGTTCTATCACCTCCCAAGGTGTCATCAGGTCAGACAATGAGATCAAACATAGATCATGTCCAATAGGAGCCCCCAGCAATGAGGCAGCCTTCTGGAAGGCAGAGATTCCGGGAAGCGTCTCTATCACAACATCCGAAAGAGTCGCTTTCTTCATCTCATAGATCAGCGGCGCCATACCATATATTCCGGCATCACCAGAAGAAATCACCACAACGGTCTTTCCCTGTTCTGCCAGAAGAAATGCCTGTTCAGCCCTTTCCCGTTCTTTCTTCATCCCAGTGTCGATACACTCACAGCCATCTTTGACATAAGGCTCAATAAACTGGAAGTAATACTTATACCCCACAATGACATCTGCCCCTCGCACTGCGTCTAACACAGCAGGGGTGATGTCTTCTTTGCTACCAGGTCCAATGCCTGCAATGATGATTTTTCCCATATCTATATAATCAGTAATACGGTGACAACCATCACGACCATCAACACCTCCACACCCCGATTCACGCGAACGGCAGTTCTCATGTCAGAGGTGGTGAGCAGACGGTCATTGTCACCGATATATGGTTTATCGAAAAGTTGTCCGAAATAGGTATGTGGCCCTCCAAAACGACAATTGAGGATACCAGCAAGGGCTGCCTCCGGATAGCCGCTATTGGGTGAAGCGTGGCATCGTCCGTTTCGCCAGACGAAGCCAAATAACTTCGGCTTTCCAGAGACGATAATCATCAAGAATGCCGTCAGACGGGCGGGGATGTAATTGGCGATGTCGTCGATGTGGGCAGCCCAACAGCCAAAGTCCTTGTAGCGTTCTGTCTTGTAACCTATCATCGAGTCAAGGGTGTTCACCATCTTATAGGCCAGCATACCTGGTGTTCCCAGTAATGCTAACCAGAACAACGGAGCAATCACCCCATCACTCAGATTCTCTGCCAACGTCTCAAGGGCTGCCGTCCGTACTTCCTGAGCAGAGAGTTCCGAAGTATCACGTCCTACGATACGGGCCACCTGTTTCCTCCCCTCTTCCAACGAACGATCCAAAGCCAGGAATACCGCCCGAACCTCACGAATCAGGGTGGTACCGGCTAAGCAATAGAAGATGATGATAGCATCAAAAACAAGTGATAGGTGATAAGTGCTGAGTGATAAGTAGTGGCGGAGCAGGCAGGTGAGAACAAAAACCAACAGAATGAGAATAACTGTCATCAAGGCACCTTTCAGTTTGCGATGGAAGCCTTTATTCAGTCTATGCTCTCCGAAGGCAATCATCTTCCCGAACCAGACGATTGGATGCGGCAGTCTGGCGGGATCGCCAATCAACAGATCGAGTAGCCAACCTATGAGCAATGATATCGGATTAGTCATCGGTTAATATCTGATAGAATCGTTCCATATCCACATGCCGACGGACATGATCGGCGAGTTTGTTGTATTGTTCTTCCTTGAAAGCCTGATAGTCGAATGTCTTCGCAGCACTCAACTTGTTGGCGAAAGGCTCCAACAGGAAATCCACAAAAGCCTGATTGTCGAGGATGCCGTGAACGTATGTACCCATACATTTGTTGTCAACGATGTATCCGTCCTCTCGTCCGTCGCTGAGATGCAATAACGGAGCGGCCTTTGCCTCGCCGAAAGGACGAGTCTCCCCCATGTGGATCTCGTAGCCTTTCCCATATTCACACTCGACCTGTCGCGTCATCTTCTCGCCACTCATTGTGGTAGTGACGGGAAGGAGTCCAAGCCCAGGCAGGCGATCGATGTCGCCCTCTATATGATCCGGGTCGCACACCTCGACACCCATCAGTTGGTAACCGCCACAAATGCCCAACACAGATGCCCCGTTGCGATGTGCCTGAATGATGGCCTGCGCACATCCGTTACGTCGCAGTTCATAGAGGTCATGAACAGTCGACTTGGTTCCTGGCAGGATGATGATATCTGCCTGACGGATGTCCTCCACATTATTCGTATAGAAAAGATGGATGCGAGAATCCTGCTCCAACGAGTCGAAGTCGGTATAGTTGGAGATATGCTGCAACATGACCACAGCGATGTTCACCTTTCCCTGTTGTACCTCAAACGATTTCCGTGCCAACGCCACAGAATCCTCCTCCTCGATATGGATGTCCTTATAATAAGGTATGATGCCAAGTACAGGTACACCACAGATTTCTTCCAACATCCTTCGACCTTCATCAAACAGTCGCATGTCACCACGGAACTTATTGATAATTATGCCCTTTATCAGTTTTCTATCCTCTGGCGTCTGTAAGGCGATGCTGCCATAGACAGAGGCAAAGACACCTCCACGATCTATGTCACCCACCAATATCACATCCGCCTTGGCATGACGTGCCATCGGCAGATTTACCAGGTCTGTATTACGCAGGTTGATCTCCGAAATACTCCCAGCCCCTTCCATCACAATCGGATTATATCGGGCAGCCAAACGGTCAAAAGCGGCACAGACCTCACTGCGGAAATCGATGTCAGACTCACCCCGTCGCCAATAATCGTAGGCATTCTTATTACCGATAGGTCTGCCGTTCAGAACCACCTGCGACGTATGGTCACTCTGCGGCTTGAGCAACAGAGGGTTCATATCCGTATGACAAGGAATACCTGCCGCCTCAGCCTGTACAGCCTGGGCTCTTCCAATCTCCAGTCCTTCGGGGGTGGCGTATGAATTGAGTGCCATGTTCTGTGCCTTGAAGGGAGCAGGGTGATAGCCGTCCTGTCGGAAGATCCGACAGAAAGCCGCCGCTACGATGCTCTTACCGACATCGCTGCCCGTCCCCGCAAACATCACGGGATGGAGTTTAGACACAGAATTGGCTGATATCATAGAGATGCGTGTAACTTGCTAAGACATTCTTATATCTGAGTACTGGGGTGTCGACAGGTTCTCCCCTGGCATTATATACTTGAATCGTTGACTCTTGCGGTTGGGTCTTAAACTGCGTATAGTGGAATTCATGTCCCCGATACTCCTTTCCGTCCAGTTCAAAACGGCGATAACCCAGTGAGAGTTTCCGATCTGCCTGACGGGCTGTGATGGTATAGGGCAATACACCACACATCGGATAGTCGCCCTCGTCAGTCACGATATTGTTGCAAAGGTACATCATACCGCCACACTCGGCAACCACTCTCCCACCCTGTTCTATATAATCTTTAATGGTTTTGCGACAGGCTTCGTTGCCAGTCAGTGCCGCCGCATGTTTCTCCGGATAACCGCCAGGCAGATAGAGCAAGTCAATACCACTAAAGTCCGGCACGTCTACCTCCGGGTTAAAGAACTGTACGGACGAGAATCTGTTGAGGTTTTCCTTATAGATAAACGAGAAACTCTCCTCGTTGCGAGCCACGAGGACAGAGAGGTTCAGTGTAGGCAACTGGGTAGACTGGGAAATGGGAGTGTTAAGACTAAAAGCCGTCTGACGGTTGAGTTCTTCCCAATCCAGATTATTCCATAGCAATTGCGACAGATAAAATGACTGAGGGATTATCGAGAAGTCAAGACCCAAGTAGCGGGAGTCTTGTTCGAGTTCTTCATCTTTCAGCAGACAGCCTAAGCACGGCACGCCCAGATCCTCGCACACCTGACGTAATATATTGCAATGTCTGGGCGATCCCACCTTATTAAAAATGACACCCGCAAAGCGCACATCCTTGCGGAAGTTGAGGAATCCTTGTAACAATGCCGCCGTAGAATAGGCTGCCGACTTCGCATCCACCACCAACACCACGGGGATGTCCAATATGCGGGCAATCTCTGCCGACGAACCACAATCTCTGTCGTAACCGTCGAAGAGGCCCATCATCCCCTCCACGATACAAAACTCTGCATCGGCACCATAGTGTGCAAACAATTCCCGCACATGATCTGGCGTAGACATAAACGTGTCGAGGTTAATGCTCGGATGTCCGCACACAGCCTCATGAAACTTCGTGTCGATATAATCCGGGCCGCACTTGAACGGCTGCACATGATAACCCTTCAAAGTCAACAATGCCATCAAGCCCCGGGCTATCGTTGTCTTACCAGAACCACTGGTAGGTGCTGCGATGAGGAAAGCCTTTTTGTTCGTTTCGCTCCGTGAGTCCATCGTTTATATTTCACTTTTTTCTGTTTATCTGCTGCAAAATTACAAAAAAATTTGTATCTTTGCAACAAAATCGGGAGAATATGCAAATAGACATAGACCAAACACGATGGTATGACCGCATCTGGGCGGCATTCATCTTCTTCACCCGTCTGCCGTTCTGGCGACTGCACGAGCCTCCCAAGGCATGCTATCAGACAGTGGTGGAGCACTGGCCATTGACAGGCTGGCTCACAGGTGGAGCGATGGGACTCGTCATCTATTTCGGTAGTCTGGTGCTGCCATATACGGTGACTGTGCTCCTCGCCATTGCTGTCCGTCTGCTAATTACCGGTGCACTGCATGAGGACGGACTGGCTGATTTCTTCGACGGATTTGGCGGTGGTGGCAATAACCGTCAACGTATTCTCGACATCATGAAAGACTCTCGCATCGGCACGTATGGCGTGTTGGGACTTATCTTCTATGAACTGCTTCTGGCGGCAACGCTCATTTCGATTCCAGCCTACTGTGCCGCTTTTATGGTGCTGGCTGCCGATACTTTCTCGAAGATGGTCACCTCGCAGTTGATACTGATGATGCCGTATGCCAGAAATGCAGAGGAGGCGAAGGCCAAGACGGTCTATCGGAAATTTAATGTCTGGGCAGGTATCAGTCTGGCCATACAGGGATTGCCTGCGATGATCTTTTTCATCTGGATGATGGGACTCGACTGGCAGGTCATCATCTTTATCCCTGCCATTACATTCTATATGCTCTATCTGCTGATATGGCGAAAGATTCACGGCTATACAGGCGACTGCTGTGGAGCCGTGTGCCTGCTGGTGGAACTGACGGTCTATCTGGTAGTCAGTGCAATTAACTATATGAATCCGCTATGAAACGAATCATTCTCATCACAGGCGGCCAACGCTCAGGCAAAAGTACAAAGGCCGAGGAACTGGCACTGAGTCTGAGTGTCAATCCCGTTTATGTTGCAACGGCACATATCTGGGACGAGGAGTTTCGTGAACGCGTCCGCAGACATCAGGAGCGTCGTGGCCCACAGTGGACAAACATCGAAGAGGAGATGTATCTGAGCCGCCACGACATGACGGGCAAAGTGGTTGTCATTGACTGTGTGACGCTATGGCTCACCAACTTCTTCTTCAACAATGATTCAGACGTAGACAAGTCGCTGGAATTAGCCAAGAAAGAATTTGACGTCTTCACGTCGAAAGATGCCACCTATATCTTCGTCACCAACGAGATCGGTCTCGGTGGTGTCAGTGAGAATGCCATCCAGCGCAAGTTTACGGATCTCGAAGGCTGGATGAACCAATATATTGCCTCAAAAGCCGATGAAGTGATTCTGATGGTGAGTGGAATCCCAGTGAAAATAAAAGGGTGAAAAAAGATGAGATCATTCGATATACATCCCACAGAAAAGTCGTTGCAGGCGGCAATACAAAAGAAGATTGACAACCTGAACAAACCCAAAGGCTCTTTGGGACGTCTGGAGGAACTGGCCATGCAGGTGTGTTTGATTCAACAGACATTAGAGCCATGTCTTGACCATCCATGTCATCTGTTGTTGGGCGGTGATCATGGCATAGAACGGGAAGGTGTCAGCGTGTCACCCCGTGAGGTCACATGGCAACAGATGATTAACTTTACCCGTGGCGGCGGAGGAGTAAACATGTTCTGTCGTCAGCACGGTTTTAAGTTGCGTATTGTCGATGTCGGTGTGGACTATGATTTTTCTGCCGTCGAGGGCATTATTAACCGTAAGATAGCCCGAGGCACCAAAAACTTTCTCTATGAGCCTGCTATGAGTGAGGCCGAATTCAACCAAGCGATACAAATCGGCTCAGATCTCGTAGATGACTGCAATGCGGAAGGCTGTCGCATCCTAAGCATCGGCGAGATGGGTATTGCCAACACCTCGCCTTCCAGCATCTGGATGCATCTCTTCGGAAGCATTCCCCTTAAGGATTGTATCGGAGCCGGGGCAGGACTCGACACCCCAGGCATCCGCCATAAGTATGAGGTACTGTCGAAGGCGGTTGATAGGTTTTATGGGTCTAATGGGCAGCCCATTAAACCCATCAACCCCATTATTCCTCTCCGCTACTTCGGCGGCTTCGAGATGATTGCCGCCATTGGTGCCATGCTCCGTGCAGCCGAGTTACACCTTATTATATTAATTGACGGTTTTATCATGACAGCCTGTGCTTTGGCTGCCATCCAACTGTATCCCGCCTCGCAGGACTATATGATCTTTACCCACTGCGGCGATGAGAGCGGACATCATAAGATGTTGGATATCATCGATGCAAAACCCCTACTCCATCTCGGTCTCCGTCTGGGTGAAGGAACTGGCGCTCTCTGTGCCTTCCCTATCATCGACTCCGCCGTCCGCATGATGAACGAGATGAATAACTTCCAGAATGCAAAGATTACCAAGTATTTCTAACCGTTGCGTTATTTTTTCCATAGAAAAGTACACTCCATTAAAAAAAATATGTAACTTTGCACTCAGATTAAAATTCATTACAAACTAAACAACGTAAAAATGGAAAAGATGAAGACGATAGCCGTTATGCTGACAATGATGATGACGGCTGTTCCATCTGGACAAGTGTATGCAGACAATCTGGCTGATTCTTTGGCCTTGCAGGAGGTCGTGGTAACAGGAACCAGAAACGCCACCGACGTGCGGCATCTGCCGATGACGGTGACGGTGGTGGGTCGCGACTTGTTGACGGCAGAACATCAGACAAGTGTATTACCGACGGTGATGCGCGAGGTACCGGGACTCTTTGTAACCAGTCGTGCAATGATGGGCTACGGCGTATCGACAGGAGCCGCAGGCGGTATCAACTTGCGTGGTATCACAGGTGGTGCAGGACAGTTACTCGTTCTCATCGACGGTCATCCGCAATACCAGGGCATCTACGGACACCCCATCAGCGACAGTTACCAGACACTGATGGCTGAGCGTGTAGAGGTACTGCGTGGTCCCGCCTCCGTACTTTATGGCTCAAACGCCATGGGCGGCGTACTGAATATCGTGACCCGTCAGGCCAAGCAGGACGGCGTGAATACCAATATCCAACTGGGCGCAGGCAGTTATGGTACCATCCAGGCAGAGGCCTCGAATCAAGTGCGTAGCGGTAAGTTCAGTAGCACCGTCTCAGCACAATACGGACGTACCGACAACCACCGTCCCCGCATGGGCTTCGAACAGTATGGCGGTTACCTGAAACTGGGTTATGACCTGAACGACCATTGGAATGCCTACGTGGATGCCAACTTGACACACTTCAACGCCAGTTATCCGGGTGCTACCGACAAGCCGATGTTCGAGGCTGACCAATGGATTACCCGTGGTGTGGTATCAGCGGCTCTGGAGAACCACTACGGCAACACCAGTGGTGCACTTTCCGTCTATTCGAATTTCGGACGTCATAAGATTGACGACGGCACCACTGACCCCACCGCTCCGACACAGCGATACTTCCGCTCAAAGGATGCACTGACAGGGGTGTCGGTCTATCAGAGCATCCAACTGTTTGAAGGCAACCGCGTGACAGCAGGTGTAGATTATATGCACATCTATGGCAATGCCTACTACACCTCGAAGGCCACAGGCGAGATCCTTGATACACCTAATAAACAGAGCGGTAAATCCTATCGCAATGAGATTGCAGGTTATGTAGATTTCCGTCAGGACTTACGCGACTGGCTAACTATCGACGCAGGTATCCGTCTCGACCATCATAGTATCACGGGTACTGAGTGGGTACCACAGGGCGGTATCGTCGTCCGTCCCATCGAGACGGGTGAGATCAAGGCGATGGCCAGCAAGGGATTCCGCAACCCGACGATGCGCGAGATGTATCTCTATCCGCCTTCGAACACCGACTTGGAGCCTGAACGCCTCTGGAATTACGAACTCTCATGGAAGCACCGTCTGAACGACGGAACAGTCTATGGTCTTAACGTATTCTACCTGAAAGGCGACAACATGATTCAGACCATGCAGGTGGATGGCAAACCCCGCAACGTGAACACCGGCGAGATTGAGAACTGGGGCATCGAAGGGGAGATCAAATTTCCCATCGGTCGCTATTTCGACCTACGAGCCAATGGTTCATACCTCCACATGAAGAACAGGATTGTCGGTGCCCCCGAGGGGATGGCCTACGTTGGTGTTGACTATCACCAGGGTAAGTGGTTTGCCAACCTTGGCCTGCAAGACTTCGCAAACCTCTATACCGCCGCGGGTGCCACAGAAACGAAAGAGAACGCCTGGTTACTCAACGCCTCGGTCACTTACGCCGCCACCCGTAACATCAGTCTCTGGGCACGCGGCGAGAACCTCTTGGCGCAGAAGTATGAGATCAACCTCGGCTATCCCATGCCGCGTGCCACATTCATGGGCGGTGTCAGCGTCAATTTCTAGTTTAGTTTACATTAATAGTTTATAGTATATGGAAGCAACAGTAAGACTTTACACATTGAATTATGACGAGGTAAAGACCTATCTGTGGGCTGCGATTTTCGTAGTTTGCAATCTAGTATTGCCTCAGGTGTTCCACCTCATCCCGCAAGGGGGTATCATCTTCTCACCCCTGTCATTGGTTATCCTCGTCGGCGCCTATAAGTTCGGGTGGAAAACAGGACTGCTTGCAGCCCTGGCTTCACCGCTGGTGAATCATCTGCTGACAGGTATGCCCACATGGGAGGTCCTCCCCGTGATGACGATGAAACTCGCTGTCCTTGCCCTTGTCGCCGGACTGACTGCGCAGCACTTCAAGACCATCAGTCTGCCACTGCTCCTTGGTGTCATACTTGTAACAAAAGCCATCGAAGCACTCGGCGAACTTGTCATGACTGGCGGCATCGCTGCCACTATCGCCGACTTCACCATCGGCTGGCCCGGTTTACTGCTCCAGATTGTCGGCGGCTATCTTGTCATCAGGTATCTGATGACAAGATAGGAGCATTAACAGATTCTCTTAATAGAACTTAAAGTACCTGCGGGCATTGTTGTACGAGATATCCTCTACCATACGGCCCAGGATTTCCATGTCACAGGGCAACAGCCCTTTCTCAACGTCGTTACCCAAGAGATTACAAAGGATACGACGGAAGTATTCATGGCGCGGATAACTTAGGAACGAACGGCTGTCAGTGAGCATACCCACAAAACGACTCAGCAGACCTAATACAGAAAGGGCGTTCATCTGTTTGATCATACCGTCCATCTGGTCGTTGAACCACCAACCGCTACCCAGTTGAATCTTTCCTGGTTCGCCGCCCTGGAAGTTGCCGAGCATCGTGGCAATCATCTCGTTGGCACAGGGATTCAACGTATAGATAATGGTACGCGTCAGTTTGTCGCGCTGGCAGAGGTTGTCAAAGAACCGCGACATGGCCTTGGCGGTATTAAACTCACCGATGCTGTCAAAACCTGTGTCGGGACCGATCTGCTTGAACATCTTCGTATTATTGTCGCGGATAGCACCGTAGTGGAACTGCTGCGTCCAGTCGCTATCGGCATCCATCTCTGCCATCACCGTCAGGAAACAATTCTTGAACTGGCGCACCTCGACAGCCGATAACTGCTGTCCTCGCATGGCCCTCTCGAAGATGGTTTCAATCTGCGAGTCGGTGTAAGGTTCATCGTAGAACTCTTCCAGTCCGTGGTCAGAGAGTTTACAACCCTGTGACTCAAAGAAGTCGTGACGTTTCTTCAGGGCATCAACCAGGTCGGCAAACCTGCGAATCTCCATGCCGCTGACATGCGACAGTTGGTCAATATACACGCCATACCCAGGTTTCTCGATGTTCATCGCCTTGTCGGGACGCCAGGCAGGCAGCATCATCGGGTCATCATCAGCCTTATGCTTCGCATACTCGATATGGTTGTGCAGGTCATCTATCGGGTCGTCAGTGGTGCAGACGCACTCCACGTTATAGTGCTTCATGAGTCCACGGGCTGAGAATTCAGGCTGCTTCAGTTTCTCGTTACACTCGTCGAAAATCTCACGGGCCGTCTTGGGACTCAACAGTTTCTCGATGCCAAAGGCGGTCTTCAGTTCCAGATGGGTCCAGTGGTACAGTGGATTACGGAAGCAGTAAGTAATTGTCTCTGCCCACTTCTCAAACTTCTCCCAATCGGAAGTGTCCTTGCCTGTGCAGTACTTCTCCTCCACCCCATTGGTACGCATGGCACGCCATTTGTAGTGGTCGCCACCCAGCCACAGTTCGGTGATGCTCTTGAAACGATGGTCATTAGCCACCATCTCCGGATCGAGATGACAGTGATAGTCGATGATCGGCAACTTAGCCGCATAATTGTGATACAGGTCCTGTGCCACCTTGGTCTCCAGAACGAAATTGTCGTCGTTGAATTGCTTCATATCGGTTTCTGTTTTTAGTTTGTCATTAAAAATTTTTGCAAAGATACGAATTATTTCCCATAAAAACACTATCTTTGCAACAAATTATTGATGTAAACGGTTTTCTTTATGCAACGGAGAGTACTACTTATCTATACCGGCGGGACCATCGGCATGAACCGCAACCCGCAGACGGGGGTGCTGGAGCCCTTCGACTTCGAACACCTACTGAACAATGTACCTGAACTCAGACAGTTTGATACCCAAATCGAGACGTTCCAGTTTGATCCGCCCATCGACTCCAGCGACATGACGCCTGCCCTGTGGACGGACCTGAGCCACTGCATCGCAGACCGTTACTGGCAGTACGACGGATTTGTGGTGCTGCACGGCACCGATACGATGGCCTATACCGCCTCTGCCCTGTCCTATATGTTGGAGAACCTGACGAAGCCCGTTGTCTTCACCGGTTCGCAATTGCCCATCGGACAGTTACGCACCGACGGTAAGGAGAACCTCATCTCGTCGATAGAGATTGCTGCCGCCTGTGATGAGGATGGTCACGCCCTGGTACCCGAAGTAGGAATCTATTTCAACTCACACCTGCTGCGCGGCAACCGCACCACGAAGCAGAGCGCCGAGGAGTTCAACGCCTTCGAGTCGTTCAACTACCCGCACCTTGTGGATGCCGGCGTGAATATCGCCTATCACCGTGAGCGCATCCTCAAACCCGACTTCTCGAAGCCGATGACACCCCACTTCCGTCTCGACAACAACGTGATCATCTTCTCGCTCTTCCCCGGCATCCGCGAAGACCTGATCCGACACATCATCCACACGCCCAACCTGAAAGCCATCGTGATGCGCACCTTTGGCTCGGGCAATGCACCCCAGAGTCCCTGGCTGCTGAACGCCCTCAAAGAGGGAACGAAGAACGGCAAGGTCATCGTGAATGTCAGCCAGTGTCTGCAGGGCGCCGTCGAGATGTCACGCTACGACTGCGGCTATCATCTGCAAGAGGCGGGTGTCATCAGCGGACGCGACATGACGGTGGAGAGTGCCGTCACTAAACTGATGTATCTCCAAAGCCACCATCCCGACGATCCTGAGACCGTCCGCAGCCTGATGCAACAGAGCATCCGAGGCGAAATGACGATATAAGTCCGCCGGGCGCAGCCCGCATACGAAAAATCCCCGCCAACCGGCGGGGATTTCTTATTGAGATTAATCTTCTTCCTTCATCTCTTCCTCGTGCTGCTTGATCAGCGCCTGCTGGATGTCGTTCGGTACCAGTTCATAAGAAGAGAACTTGGTGTTGAACGAAGCACGGCCACCGGTCAGCGAACTGAGTGCGATGGAGTAACTGGCCAACTCCTTGAGAGGAATCTTTGCAGAGAGTTTCTGATAGCCAGCCTCGCTGTCCATACCCATGATGATGGCACGACGACCCTGCAGGTCACTCATCACATCACCCATGTAGTCGGCGGGTACGAGTACTTCGAGGTCGTAGATAGGCTCCAACACCTTAGGACCTGCCTCCTTGAAGGCTGCCGAGAAGGCGTTACGGGCTGCCAACATGAATGACAATTCGTTGGAGTCAACCGGGTGCATCTTACCGTCGTAGACGATAACACGGACGTCACGGGCATAAGAACCTGTCAACGGGCCCTGCTCCATACGTTCCATCACACCCTTCAAGATAGCAGGCATGAAGCGCATATCAATGGCACCACCGACCACGCTGTTGATGAAGACGAGTTTACCGCCCCATTCCAAATCCTTCTCTTCTTTCGACTTGATGTTCATCTTGAACTCCTGACCGTTGATGGTGAACGATGTCGGATCGGGCATACCGTCCTGATACGGTTCCACAATCAGGTGAACCTCACCGAACTGACCGGCACCACCCGACTGCTTCTTATGACGATAGTCGGCACGAGCCATCTTCGTGATGGTCTCACGATACGGGATCTTCGGCTCCAAGTATTCAATCTGGATCTTCTCATTGTTCTCCATACGCCACTTCAAAGTGCGGAGGTGGAACTCACCCTGTCCGTGAACGATGATCTGGCGCAACTCCTTCGACTGCTCGACAACCCATGTGGGATCCTCCTGACGCATCTTGTTCAGGGCAGACATCATCTTCTCGGTCTCAGACTCGTTGACGGCCTTGATGGCACGAGAGTACTTCGAGTTCGGATAGACGATGAAGTCGAACTTGTTGTCGGCATCCTTGCCATTCAGGGTGTTACCCGTCTTCACATCCTTCAACTTCACGGTACAACCGATATCACCGGCATTGAGTTGATCCACCTGTACGCGGTTGGCACCAGCGCAAGCATAGAGTGTACCGATGCGCTCCTTCGAGCCACGGTCAGCATTTGTCAGGTCGTCACCACTCTTCACGGAACCGCTCATCACCTTGAAGTAAGATACCTCACCGATGTGGGGCTCCACACCAGTCTTGAAGAAATAGAGTGAAGCGGGACCGGCGGTGTCGGGAGTAATCTCCTTGCCAGCGGTATTCTTCACCTTCGGCATCTCGTTGACGAAAGGCACCACGTTGCCAAGGAACTCCATCAGACGGCGCACACCCATATCGCGACCTGCGCAGACGCAGAACACGGGGAAAATGCTGCGTGTAACGAGACCCTTGCGGATACCCTCACGCATCTCGTCCTCGCTGAGGTCTTCGGTCTCGAAGAACTTCTCCATCAGGGAGTCGTCACCGGCGGCAGCGGCCTCCACGAGGGCAGCCTTCATCTCCTTGGCCTTATCCAACTGGTCGGCGGGGATTTCCTCGATGATAGGTGCACCACCCTCGGGCTTCCATGAGTACTTCTTCATCAGCAGCACGTCGATCACGCTGTTGAAGCCGGCACCTGTGGCGATAGGATATTGTACGGGCACGCAGTTAGGACCGTAGGTCTCTTTCAGACGGGCCAGGATCTGATCGAAGTCGCAGTTGTCGCGATCCAACTGGTTTACCAGGAAGATCACAGGCTTCTGAAACTTCTCTGTGTTGCGGAAAGCATTCATCGTACCCACCTCGGGGCCATACTGGCCGTTGACAAGGATCACAGCCTGATCCGTCACATTCAGGGCGGTGATGGCACCTCCCACGAAGTCGTCAGAACCCGGGCAGTCGATGATGTTCAGTTTCTTGTTATTCCACTCCACATGGAAGACAGTAGAGAATACGCTGTAGCCGTATTCCTGCTCCACGGGGAAGTAATCGCTCACGGTGTTCTTCTGTTCAACAGTACCGCGACGCTTGATAATACCTGCTTCGAAAAGCATTGCCTCGGCAAGAGTGGTCTTGCCGCTACCCGCACTGCCAATGAGTGCGATGTTTTTGATCTCGTTTGTTTGATAAATCTTCATATCTGTCGGTTTTTTAGGTAAATTATTCGTTTTGAGTGCGCTAAATTAGACATTTTTTCAGAAATCACCAAAGAATTCTTCCATTAATTAAAATTAATTAGTATTTTTGCAAGGAAAATGGCAGGAATCTACATACATATTCCGTTTTGCAAGAGCCGTTGCATCTATTGCGGTTTCTATTCGACGACTCATCTGGACCTCCGTCAGCAGTATGTTGAAGCACTCTGCAAGGAGATGGCGATGCGCTGCTCGGATGCGCAGGACATCGCTACCATCTACTTCGGTGGTGGCACACCCTCACAACTGAGCATTCCCCAACTACATCAGATCTTCGACGCTATATATAAATATAATAAGGTGTCGTCAGATGCCGAGGTAACCATCGAGATGAATCCCGATGATGTGACAGAGACGTTTGCAGACGGACTGTGTTGGCTGCCCGTCAATCGCGTATCAATGGGAGCTCAGACCTTCGACGATGAACGCCTGAAATGGTTGCACCGCCGCCATACCTCGCGCCAGGTGGCAGAAGCATTGGAACGCCTGCGCGATAATGGCATCCAAAACATCAGCATCGACCTGATGTACGGATTCCCCGATGAAACTCTATATGACTGGGAGGCAGATATCGACATCGCATTGAGTCTGGATGTAGAACATCTCTCCGCCTACTGTCTCATGATAGAAGAAGGCACGGAATTGTGGAGGAAAGTGGGAAGTGGAAGGTGGAAGGAGAATAGTGAGGAGACGGAACGAGCAATGTACGAATTCCTTATCGACAAACTCGAAGCCGCAGGTTATGAGCACTACGAAATCTCCAATTTCGCCAGACCAGGCTTCCGCTCCTGCCACAACTCCGCGTACTGGAACGACACCCCCTATATCGGTCTCGGTGCAGCAGCCCACTCCTACGACGGTCTCACCCGCAGTTGGAACATTGCCGACATCCGTCAGTACATCGAGGGCATTGAGAACGGCAAGCGCCTTTTCGATGCTGAGACCATTGAAGGCGACACCCGTTACAACGACCGTCTCACGGTTGCCCTTCGTACTCGTGAGGGCCTCAACCTCTCAGAACTGTCGACAAAGTACAAGGACTACTGTCTGAAAAATGCCCGTCGCTTCCTTGACGATGGCTTACTCCGTCTCATCCCCGACAAACACCTCACCCTCACCCGTCGTGGTCTATTCGTTAGCGATATGATCATCAGCGAACTGATGCTAGTATGATGTTTGGTGGTTTGGAAAAAATAATGTATCTTTGCAGCATGAAGAAAACAGAACGATTTGAGAAAATCTTGGCACATTTCAGAAAACAAATGCCGAATGTGAATACCGAACTGGAGTTCGGGAGCGTGTTTCAGTTATTGGTGGCAGTCATCTTGAGTGCACAGTGTACGGACAAACGGATCAATCAGGTGACACCGGAACTGTTCCGACACTATCCCGATGCGAAGACAATGGCAAAGGCGGAGTCGGAGGATATACTGGAATATATCCGTAGTGTGTCGTATCCGAATGCAAAAGCAGAGCACTTAGTGAAGATGGCTCGGGCACTGGTAGAGAAACACGACGGTGAGGTGCCTTCGGACATGAACCAGTTACTCGACCTGCCCGGTGTGGGACGGAAGACAGCAAATGTGATCCAGAGCGTCGCTTTCGGGAAGTCGGCACTCGCGGTGGATACGCATGTCTATCGAGTAGCCCACAGACTTGGCCTCGTCAGTAAACGTGACAATACGCCCTATAAGGTGGAACTGGCCCTGACCAAACACATACCGGAAGAAGACATCCCTGATGCCCACCATTGGTTGTTGTTGCATGGACGCTATGTCTGTACTTCACGAAAGCCCCATTGTGAGAAGTGTGAACTGGCTCCTCTCTGTCCGAAAATTCTCGAAGACTCGAAACTGACATAAAAAAGATGCCGCCATTCCTCACGGAACGACGGCACCCACTAGTAGTTTTAATCTATTTTCTATTACCCTGTTGCATTCTGGGAGGGCGGGCCATAGGGTTACCCATCGGATTCCCCATAGGGTTACCCATTGTGTTACCCATCGGATTTCTGCCCCAGTTACGGAACAGTCCGCGGTGATACTGATCCTCAGCCTTGATGACATCGAAAACCTTAGAGGCAGGAAGTACACTGAGGAACTTGTTGTGATAGGTCTGCTGAATGCTCTTCAGTTCCAGTTCTACCTGATCACGTTTCTGAATCACTTTCTTGCAGGCCTTCTCGTCTGCAGGCTTGATTTTCGACTCTGCCATCATCTGGTTGTAGATTGCACGCTGCTTCTTCTGCATCTCCCTGAACATGGGGAAGAAGGCTGAGGCTTCCTGAGGGGTCAGTCCGGCTTCCTTAGCAATATACTGCTCCATGTCAGCCTGATACTTCTCTGGCGAAAACCTCTGCTGTCCCTGTCCCTGAGCCCAAGCTCCCAGTGCAAAAACAACAGCCAGACAATTAACGATCAGTCTCTTCATCTCTTTGTTTGATTAATTAATAGTCAGACGACAGACAGGCATAGATTTCCTGATTGTCAATCATCGCATAGTCAGCAGCCTCGTCAAAGGAATAATAATCCATTGTCTGAACGGCCACCGCACTCTCAGTAGTAGGTGCAGCCATCGACTGGTCTTCATGCGACAGGTACGATGCCACACTGACGAACAGAACACACCCACAGGCAGCAGCATAGAGAAGAGGACGCAGCCATACTGTCTTGGCCTTCTTTGCCTTCCTTATCTCCACGACCTGAGCACCTTTCTCTGCGTCGACCTTCGCCATGACCTGGCTTGCCAACGTATCGAAGTAACCCTCAGGAACCTTGAAAGGATTCTGCTTACCGACTCTTTCTATGAGAAATTTTTCTTCTTCCATACTCGTTTGACGTATCATAATGTAAAAGGTTTAATCATGTGACTTAAAAAATTCAGAAATCTTTTTCACGGCGATGTGATAGGAGGCTTTCAGACTACCTTCCGAAGTGTTCAGCAACTGACTCATCTCACTATATTTCATCTCGTCGTAATAACGCAGAGTGAAGACAGTGCGCTGAACCTCAGGCAGTTGTGCTATGGCTTCCTGCAACTGTGCCTCGGTCTCATCACCATCGAAATAGTCATCGGCCATCAAGGTATTGGCCACACATGACTCATCGTCGTCGGTACTGACAAGACTCATATTTTTCTGACGACGCACGAAATCGAGACTCTCGTTGATGGCAATGCGCGACATCCAAGTCATCACCTTGGAATCGCCGTGAAAAGAACCGAGACCGTTCCATGCCTTGATAAAGGCGTTTTGCAACACATCATTGGAATCTTCATGGGTGAGGACAATACGTCGCACCTGCCAGTACAACTGTTCGCTGTACAGGCGCACCATCATCTCAAATCCCTTACGCTGGGTATCGGGGTTCGATAGAAGGTCCTTGATCTGTTGGTCGCTATTCTTGTCCATTTGCGTTCTTTACTACAATAAGATAGAGCCCATCTCACGACTGATCGTCTGGTCATAGCCGTAAAGGTCGGGCCACAACTCCACCACACCCGTCTTGGGGTTTGGGTAGGCTGTATAATAAATAATGTATAAGGGCACCTTAGGGGTCACGTCCTGATAGGAAATCAGACGGAAGGGTTTCTGAGCACCGGCATGTTCACGGACATAAGCCTGTCCTTGAGTCGTTTCCGGATGGATATCCATCGAGATACGCAGACGGTCTTTGGTCCACTCATCCGCATCGGGCAACAGGAAGCATGCCAGTTCGAAGGGCTTCTGCACACGGACACAACCATGTGAGAGGGTACGCTTGTCTCGGTTGAAAGCACTCCGGTTGTTCGTATCGTGGAGATAGACGGCGAAATTATTTGGGAAACGGAAGACGATACGTCCCAGGGAATTGCCTGCCCCACCCCTCTGTCCGATACGCAGACGACCAGACACCATCTCTCCTGAAGTGACCTCCGCAGGATTCAGGGTATCGCCGGAACTGCGTTCTATGATATAATACCTGTGACGGGCGAAATAAGCAGAGTCGCCACCATGACGGGCCACATCGGTCTTGACAATGTTGTGGGGAATGATCCACTCCGGATTCACCTGCATGTAACTGATAGCACTATGTAACAACGGAGTCTTGTTTGTCGTGGCTCCACAACAGATGCGCATATCAAGTACAGAATCGGGAGCAACCGCCCAGAGTTGCTGGGAAGGGATATTCACCAACACCTTCCGTTCTGTTTCTCCGGGGTGTTTCATCTGCCAACGGCAACGTTCCATATTGACGGCAATCTTATGACGCTGATCCATATCGGTGGTCTTTGTCAGTTGTCTCTGTAAGGCCTGATAGACATACCCTTCGGGATGCGAAGCCATGAGATAACTCATCCTGTCAGACGATGTCAGTTTCTGTTCTGCCTCCTTCAGATCGGGTATTTTCACTTCTTCATCGAAAAGACGGGCATACTCTGAACTCCCAGCCTTGATGTTCAGGTGATTGAATAGTTTCTCGGGCTGAACAAAGCCATAGCGCTGACCAGTGACATAACTGACATACGCCTTCGACAACAAAGAGTCGAGACGGGGCAGCACCTCATTGATACTCACGCCAACGGAATCGAAGGCAAGGAGATGTACAATCTGCAGGTCTTCGGCTATCTGGGGAACAAAAAAAGCGGTGGTATCAAGTCCGTGGACAGGCAGTTCACTGCGCAGAAACGACAAGAAAGAGTCGGCATCCGATGACACGCCCATACGATCGAACCACTTCCCTTGGAGAGATGTGTCCAATGAATCAACAAAAGTACCGAATGCTGAAAGGTCTGCCTCCGTAGGCTCACGGTTTCCTTCAACACAGGAAGCCAGGAGCACGCAAGTAACAGCAAGCAGACATGCTATCGAACGGAGACCTTGCGCACAACATTGCCAACCTTCACAATGTAGCACCCTTTTGGAATATTAAGTTCTATCTTCTGTGCAGGGCTCTCCACCTTCACATCCATGATTTTCTTTCCTGTCAGGGAGACAATCTCCAAGGTCTGACCTTCCGCACCAATCACGGAAAGGAATCCGTCACTATAAGTAATGGTGACATCCTGTTCCACAGCCATCTCCATGACACCTGCCAGATAGGCGGGAGCCGCATTGGCTGAAACGGGAACGAGGCAGGATAAAGCCATCGTGAACGATATGATGAATATACGCTTTGTCATATGCAATAGTCTATAATTTGTGCAAAGATAGTGTTTTTCAATGAAACAACCAAATTTTTAAGGCAAAAAATGCAGTTCAGACATCAAAAACAGCCATTTCGTTAGTCAAATAGGTATTCTCGAAGACTTTTTTCGCCTCTTCGAGCAACACATTCTCATCTTCGTAGCGTGAACTATAATGCCCCAGCAACAATTTCCCTACCCCAGCCTCTTTAGCCACCAGTGCTGCCTGACGGGCGGTGGAATGACAGTACTTTTCCGCAGACTGAAGACGGTCTTCACCATAGGTACTCTCATGATAAAGCGTATTCACCCCCTTCAACAGTTCGTGCAGGGTCGGGATATATCGTGTATCAGTGCAATAGGCATAACTACGGGGAGGATCGGAGGGTTTCACCAAACGACTATTGGGAATCACCTCGCCATCAGCAGTCATCCAGTCGGCACCGTTTTTGATATTATTTACCTGACTGGTAGGAATCTGGTAAAAGTCCATCATTTCCCGACGGATATGCGGCAAACCTTTTTTCTCCCGAATCAGATAGCCACAGGTGGGCATACGGTGCTGAAGAGGAATCGTCTCCACCGTCACACTGCGGTCTTCATAGACAATGGCATTCTTCGTCGTATCCACAGGATGGAACTTTATCTCATACCCTAAGTCATGGGTAAAGAAGTCGATTTGGTTCTTGAGCATTGGCCCCAGTTCCTCAGGCCCATGGATGTGGAGGGTAGCCGTGCGGCCCAAAAGACCGAAGGTAGATATCATACCGATGAGTCCGAAACAGTGGTCGCCGTGCAAATGGGTAATGAAGACATGACTCAACTTCGTGAAGCGTACCCGACAACGACGGAGTTGCATTTGGGTACCCTCGGCACAGTCGAGCATCAGTACCTTGTCACGTACCTCAACCACCTGCGACGAAGCAGAATGACGAAGGGTGGGAAGCGCACTTCCACACCCTAAGATATGTACCTTAAACGGTTCCAAGCCTTAACCGTGATTAATGGTCGATACGGAACTCGTCGCCACTATCTTCCAGTTTCAGACCGTGCAAATCCATTGCCGGCTTCTCTTTCCAACGGCTGTATTCGAAGGTCTCCTCGTCCTGTTTCTCCACACCGCTGGTTTTATAAACCAGAGAATCGGCTCCTAACAGAAGGATCTCATAGAGATTCACCTCTTCCATATCACCACCACCTTCGCGCTGGGAAAGGATTTCCAACTTACCATTGTAAATCTTCCAAGTCTTGTAGATGATGCTGCTCTGGTCGATGCTCTCAGCCACACCGCCTTCCTTGATACGGATGCCCACCTCAGAACTGCCGTCAATGGGATTCGGCATCACCCAATCGCCCAAGAGCGTGTTCTGGTTAATGACAATCACGGCTTCAGTCTTGGCCTTGTTAGGTAATACAGCCATACGGTCACCAGCCTGCAGACCGCCAAACACCTGTCCGTTATCCTGGGCATTGGTCAGATCCAGGTTCAGGGTGTCGCCATTGTCTGTCAACAACTGGAGGGTGTTCATAGCCGTCCCATTGCCGCACAGACCGTATATGGTCTGATCGAAGGGCATGTAATTCTCCACAGAATCAGACTCTTCTTCTACTGTCTGCTGTGGCTGCTGATTGCCGCCACCACAACTGCCCATCGTCATGACGAAGGCAGCCATCATTCCGAAAAATGCTAATTTCTTCATCTCTTTATTTTTAATTCACTATTCACTTCTCACTTTTCTTTGCCTCATTCCATAGTTCATCCATTTCCGATAAAGTCATATCCTTCAATGGTTTACCTATTTTGATACTATGAACTTCAATATAGTTAAAACGGTTTATGAACTTACGGTTGGTCATCTCCAACGCATTGTCAGGATTCAGTTTGTAGAGACGCGCAGCATTGATAACGGAGAAGAGGAAATCACCCAGTTCCTTCGTAGAATTTTCCTTATCCTCCTTGCTCAGTTCAATCTCCAATTCACCGAGTTCCTCACGCACCTTCTTCCACACATCCTCCTTCTGTTCCCAGTCAAAACCCACATTACGGGCCTTGTCCTGAATACGGTACGCCTTTATCAGACTCGGCAGGGCCTCAGGCACACCAGAGAGTACACTCTCATTACCATCTTTCTCTTTCAGTTTGATTTGCTCCCAGTTTTCCAAGACCTGTGAAACCGTTGTCACTTTTCCGGAATCTCCGGTTTCCCCGGTACTTCCAGTCTCCTCTGGCACATACGGCAAGGGCTTAGGATCTTCGGCATCAATCTGCGAGGGATGATAGACATGGGGATGGCGGGTGATCATCTTACGGGTCAGCGCATTGCAGACATCCGCCATATCAAACTGCTCTTTTTCCTCGGCTATCTTCGCATAGAAACAAATATGCAAAAGCACGTCGCCCAGTTCTTTGCAGATGTCGTGGATATCATTTTTGATGAGGGCATCGCAGAGTTCATAGGTCTCCTCGATGGTATTGGGTCTCAGGCTCTCGTTGGTCTGTTTTTTGTCCCACGGACAATTGGCCCTCAACGCGTCCAACACGTCGAGAAAGCGACCGAAAGCCTGCATTTTTTCTTCTTTTGTGTGCATAAACCATAAAATATTGGGGCAAAGATACGAAATAATTCATAATTGATAATGCATAATTCATAATTATTTTATAATTTTGCAGCGATTTTTTAAGAATTTACCATTTTTCAGCATAGAAATAACAAACAAATATATGGAATTAGCAAGCAAATACGACCCGAAAGAGGTCGAAGGCAAATGGTACCAGTATTGGCTGGACCACAAACTTTTTTCAAGTAAACCCGACGGACGGGAACCCTATACCATTGTGATTCCACCACCCAACGTGACGGGTGTGCTCCACATGGGACACATGTTGAATAATACCATTCAAGATATCCTCATACGCCGAGCCCGGATGGAGGGCAAGAATGCCCTTTGGGTACCTGGTACCGATCACGCCTCTATTGCTACAGAGGCCAAGGTGGTGAAGAAACTCGCAGAACAGGGTATCAAGAAGCACGATCTGACCCGTGATCAGTTCTTAGAGCATGCCTGGGACTGGACCCACGAGCACGGTGGCATCATCCTGAAACAGTTGCGCCGTTTAGGTGCTTCCTGCGACTGGGACCGTACCGCTTTCACAATGGACGAAAAGCGTAGTGAGAGTGTCATCAAGGTGTTCGTCGACCTCTACAATAAAGGCCTCATCTATCGCGGTCTCCGTATGGTGAACTGGGATCCAAAGGCCCTCACCGCCCTCTCTACCGAGGAGGTCATCTATAAAGAGGAACAGAGCCACCTCTTCCATCTGAAATACTACGTGGCAGATTTGAAGGCCCTCGATAATGAGGAAGCCCTGAAAGCCGAAGGCAATATCATCCACAAGGATGCCAAGGGCTACTATGCCGTTGTCGCCACTACCCGTCCTGAGACCATCATGGGTGATACGGCGATGTGTATCAACCCCAAGGACCCGAAGAACCAGTGGCTGAAGGGTCGTAAGGTGATTGTGCCTCTGGTGAATCGTGTCATTCCCGTCATCGAGGACCGTTATGTGGATATCGAGTTCGGTACTGGTTGTTTGAAGGTGACGCCTGCCCACGATACCAACGACTATATGCTGGGCAAGACCCACAACCTCGAGACCATCGATATCTTCAATGCCGACGGCACCATCAGCGACCAGAGTCCTATCTACGTGGGTATGGACCGTATGGACTGCCGTAAGCAGATTTCGAAGGATTTGCAGGAGGCAGGCCTGATGGAGAAGATTGAGGACTATGTCAATAAGGTGGGCTACTCGGAGCGTAACCCGGACACCGCCATCGAACCACGCCTCTCACTACAATGGTTCCTGAAGATGAAGCACTTTGCTGACATCGCCCTGCCGCCCGTGCTCAATGGTGAGATGCATTTCTATCCACAGAAGTATGTCAACACCTACAAGAACTGGCTCGAAAATATTCAGGATTGGTGTATCTCCCGCCAGTTGTGGTGGGGACACCGTATTCCTGCCTACTACTACAACGAGAACGACGACTATGTAGTGGCCACCACCCGTGAGGAAGCCCTGAAACTGGCTCAGCAGAAGGATCCGAAGGTAACTGATGCCGACCTGCGTCAGGATGAGGATGCCCTCGACACCTGGTTCTCTTCTTGGCTCTGGCCTGTATCCCTCTTCGACGGCATCAACAACCCCGGCAATGAGGAAATCAACTACTACTACCCTACCTCCGACCTCGTGACGGCTCCGGATATCATCTTCTTCTGGGTGGCCCGTATGATTATGGCTGGTGAGGAGTATATGGGTAAGTACCCCTTCAAGAATGTCTATTTCACCGGTATCGTTCGCGACAAACTGGGACGTAAGATGTCCAAGTCACTCGGCAACAGCCCCGACCCCATCGAACTCATCGAGAAGTTCGGTGCCGACGGTGTGCGTATGGGTATGATGCTCTCCGCTCCTGCCGGTAACGACATTCTCTTCGACGAGGCTCTCTGCGAACAAGGCCGCAACTTCAATAATAAGATCTGGAATGCCTTCCGTCTGGTGAAGGGCTGGAAGGTCGCTGACATCGAGCAGACCGAGACTGGCAGGATTGCCACCTCGTGGTTCGAGGCCAAACTGCGCCAGACCAACGCAGAGATCGACGACCACTTCAAGAAATACCGTATCTCTGATGCCCTGATGGCTGTCTATAAACTCTTCTGGGACGAGTTCTCGTCCTGGTATCTGGAGATGGTGAAGCCCGCCTACGTCAATGGTGAGGCACAGCCCATCGACAAGACGACTTACGACAAGACCCTCGAGTTCTTCGAGATTCTCCTGAAGATGCTCCATCCGTTTATGCCGTTTATCACCGAGGAACTCTGGCAGCACCTCTACGACCGCAAGGATGGCGAGAGCATCATGCGGGATAGTCTGACGCTCCCCGCTCCCACCGAGGCCGACAACCAACTCGCCGCCCAGATTGAGAACGTGAAGCAGATTGTCTCTGGTGTCCGTATGGTGCGTGCGTCGAAGAACATTGCCCCGAAGGAGCAACTCGAACTGCAGGTAGTGGGTCAGAACGCCTACGAGCCGTTCAACGCCGTCATCACCAAGATGGCCAACCTCAGCAATATCTCTGTGGTAGCCGAGAAAGATGCCACCGCCTCAGCCTTTATGGTAGGCACCGACGAGTTTGCCGTGCCCCTTGGCAATATGATCGACGTTGAGGCAGAGATTGCCAAGATGGAGGCTCAACTGCAGCACCTCGAAGGCTTCCTCGCCGGTGTGATGAAGAAACTGTCCAACGAGCGTTTCGTGCAGAATGCTCCTGAGCAGGTGGTAGCCCTTGAGCGTAAGAAGCAGAGCGACTCCGAAGAGAAGATTGCTGCCTTGAAGGAAAGCATCGCTGCCCTGCGTGGAAAATAAAAAACAGGTTTCTATTATATAATAAGGTGTGACTCAACCGAGCCACACCTTATTCGTTTATTTCATCTGATCCAGTAGATTAGCGAGGCCTTCAAGGTCGAAGGCACTGACATTGAGATCCAGCAGATCTCCGTCACGGTTAAAGAGTTTGTAAGTCGGCCAAGCGTGAACATTGAGGTGTCGCTCGATGGCGGCCTGTTGCTCTTGGGGCAGATTGTAATGAGCCACATTCGGGCCGCTCACGTTATACTCCTTGATGACATTCTCCCATGATTCCTGCGGGCTGCGGTTGGCCAGATAGAGGAACTCAATGTCGTAGTCTTTCAGACGTTCGTACTCTTCTGTAGAGTGACTGAGTGCTTCCTTGCAAGGACCGCACCATGTGCCCCAGATGTCTAAGAGCACGAACTTGCCCTTATACGGTTCGAGAATCTTTTTCAGCAGCGTCTCGCCCTCAGAGATATTAGCGAGGTCGTCTGACGACTTGAGCACCAGCTTGTCGAACTCGCGGTTCTCGATAGCGAGGTAGTGGTCATTCTGCTTCTCCACCATTGCGAGGCAGGTGGGGTTGGTGGTCAGGGCCTTCAGCGTGTCGATGACTTCAGGGAGCAGCGACATACGGCGGTTGTCAATCTCTTTATAGATGCCCCGCGTGAGCCATATGTCCTTGATAAACTGGTCGGCACCAAGCGAGTCGAGCACCTGTAGCTGTTCTTTCATCTGAGCAATGAGGAGTTTGCTGTCCATCATTCGGTTGAAGCGTGGGCCGTTGAGAATCTTGTTCACCTGCTCAATCATCTCAGCATTGTCGGCGTTCAACTTGTCTGCAATCTGATGTCGTTCTTCGTCCGTGGCCGCAGCGTCCACTTTCTTCTGAGCATCAGCGATCCAGTCCTTCCAACGATTGAGAAGGTTGAGTTCCTGCTCATCTGCGGCTATTTCCGGCAAGTGGTCAATGTAGGAGTAGGAGAAATTGAATTCACGACGGCGTATAACGTCATCAAGATAGTCGTTCAGGAAACTGCCGATGTCGCGGTGCAGGGTGTAGGGCTTCTCCTTCTTCGTCCAGAAGTTGTCGTAGGCATAACGGCGGGCGTTGTCAGGGAGTTGGAAGTTGGGGCCTCTGAAACGTGACTGTCCGAAGTCGCGTGCTTGCTGCATCAGCGTGTTGCCCTTCCTGAATATGTTGAAGCGGGTGGAGAGCGTGGGGTGCTCCTCGCAGAGTTGGTTGATTACGGCACCCTGCGCCTTCAGGAGGCTGTCGACCGAAGCGATATACTTATTGAAATCCTTGTCGCCATCCTCCATACGTATGGACTTCCAGTCGAGCGGGTACTTGAAGAGTTCGTTCTGCAATCGGCAGTCGTCGCCCATCAAGTAGCGTCGCCCCTCCTTGAAGTCGTAGAGCATGAAGTAGGTCTTGCCAGGCTCGAACATCGTGCGGACGAAGCAACGCTCCCAGTCAATGAAGAACTCCGTACTGTTCAGCACGGGAATTTTTGCTAAGAAGCGTCCCTGCTCGTCCAAGTCGGCGCTGACAGACTGATGCTCATCCGTATAGATGTTCTCGTAACCGAAATCGAAAGTCTTCAACTGCTTGAATTGCTCCGGCATATCCTTAATCCAGCCCACGACGGTCACGGTGTCCGTCTTGTAGCCTGTGTCCACGAAGCCCTCACGAGTATCTTTCGTGGGATAGTCAGGCAGGAAGCGGGTGGTAATCATGGCGTATGTGGCCTTCTCGCTGCCAATCTGAATCATGCGTGAGCCTTTCTTGTCCTTGCCGACCATGACCTTCAACTCGTCGTTGCCGTTGGTCATAAGGAAGGTAGCCTCGCCCGTCTTTGGGTTCACGTCGCGCTGCTTGTAATCCCAGAACTTGCAGTCATAGATGGCGCAGTCCTCAAAGAAGGCAATCTTCCAGTCGCCCTGGTCGTTGCGCCAATAGGATGGGAACAGTTGTTTCCAGCGCTCTTCCACAGGTTTGATGCCCTTGATCTGGAAAGCGCCTTGTCCGTCGCCCTCGATGAAGTCGAACGATTTGGTTCCCTTAGGCAGTGGTGGGAAGTGGAAAACCACATCGCACTTGCCGTCCTTATTCGTCTGAAAGTGCTTGTTGAGTTCTATGCCGTCGGCAGAGGTGATGGTATAGCGCTGCTCGCCAACCTTCAGATAAGTATCTCCGGCAAACTGGAACCAGAAGTCGGGATAGTCCGACCGCTGCTGTGCGGTGATATACACCACGGTCTCGTTATCCTTCAACTCCACCTTCGTCACGTCAAGGGCCAGATTAAAGAACCCGTCGCCATTACTGGTTCCATACTCGATGGTGGGCTGTTCCCACACCACCTCTTTCGCCTGCCCCGTCATCCCAACTAGGGCCAGCATCACGATTGATAAAAATAGTTTCTTCATCTGTGTCTTATTTCATTTGATCCAGTAGTCGTACGAGGCCATCCAAATCCCGGGCATCCACCTTCAGGTCGAGCAAGTCGCCATCACGATTGAAGAGTTTGTAGGTGGGAAAACTGTGGACATTAAGGTGTTTCTCGATGGCGTCCTGCTGTTTAGGAGGTAGGTTGTAGTGAGCCACGTTGTCGCCGCTCACATTATACTCCTTGATGACGTTCTCCCATGACGTCTGCGGACTGCCATTGGCCAGATAGAGGAACTCGATGTCGTAGTCCTTCAAACGCTCGTACTCTTCGGCAGAGTGGCTGAGGGCTTCCTTGCAAGGGCCGCACCACGTGCCCCAGACATCGAGCAACACGAACTTGCCCTTGTAGGGTTCGAGGATCTTCTTCAGCAGCGCCTCACCCTCGCTCAGGTCTGCGAGGTTATCCGATGATTTGAGTGCCAGTTTGTCGAAGTCGCGGTCCTCGATGGCGAGATAATGGCTGTTTGCCTTTTCTATGGTCTCGATGAAAGAAGGGTTGTTCGTCATCGCCTTCAACGTATCGAGGACTGCGGGCGACAAGGACGAATGTCGGTTGTCAACCTCATCATACACCATGCGTGAGAGATAGAGGTCCTTGATAGGTAGGGAAGCCTGGAGCGAGTCGAGCATCTGCCGACCTTCATTCAGACGGGCTATGAGCAACTTCCCGTTCATCAACTTCCCTGTTTTCGGGCTGTTGATAATCTTATCCACTTGCTTGAGCATGTCTGCATTCTGGGTGTTCAGTTCGTTGGCTATTTTCTGTCTTTCCTCGACGGTAGGCGCTGCGTTGACTTTAGTCTGAGCGTCGGTGAGCCAATCCAACCAGCGTTTGATTAGAGCCACTTCCTCGTCGTTGGAGGCTATCTCATTCACATGGTCCGCAAAAGGTATTGTGATTGAGAAATTACGTTTCCGGGCTTCAACTTCCAGATAGTCACGCAGGAAGGTATTCAGGCTGTTATGCATGGTGTAAGGCTCCTCCAGTTTCGTCCAGAATATGTCGTGGGCATACTTGAGGGCGTTGTCAGACAACATGAAGTTGGGCGCAGTGAAACGCGCCTGACAGAAAGCGTCAGCCTGTGAAGAGAATATCTCGCCTTTTACATACAGGTAATAGCGTGTGGAGAGCGTGGGATGTGCCTCACAAAGTGAGTCGATACTGGCATACTGCACCTTAAGAAGGCTATCGACAGAGACGATATAGCGGTCGAAGGTTTCCGGTGTCGTCTTGCCTTCACTGTCTCTACCCGTATATAGTCTAAGGGCATCCATGTCAACCATGTGGAGAGTATAAGTATTTTTAAGGAGTTCGTTCTGTAGGCGGGCATCCTCACCCATGATGTAACGGCGACCCTCCTTGAAGTCGTTAAGTACGAAATAGGTTTTGCCTGGCTCGAGCATCGTGTCAAAACAACTTCTAAGCCGGTCGCAGTAAAACAGCGTACTGTTAAGCACGGGTATTTTCACCGAGAAACGACCCAGAGAATCCAAGTCGGCATCGACTGACTCAAATTCGTCGATGAGGAAGTTTAAGTACTCGAATTCGTAGGTGTTCCAACTCTTGAGTTGATCAGGCATATCCTTGAGCCAGCCCACCACCGTGATGGTATCTGGCTTGTAGCCATTGTTCACGAATGTTGTGCGCGTGTCCTTCGTAGGATAGTCGGGTAGGAAACGACTGGTAATCATCGAATAGACCTTCTTCTCGCTGCCAATCTGTATCTGACGCTGGCCCTTCTTGTCCTTGCCGATGGCGACTCTCAGTTCGTCGTTGCCGTTTGTCATCACAATCTCGGCCTCGCCAGTCTTCTGGTTCACATTGCACTGTTTGTAATCCCAAAACTTGCAGTCGTAGATGGCACAATCCTCGAGGAAGGCAATCTTCCAGTCGCCTCGGTCGTTGCGCCAGTACGAAGGGAAGATTTGCTTCCAGCGCTCCTCCACAGGCTTGATGCCCTTGATCTGGAAAGCCCCTTGTCCGTCGCCCCCGATGAAGTCGAACACCTTCGTACCCTTCGGTAGCGGTGGGAAATGGAATGCCATATCACGCTTGCCGTCCTTGTGCGACTGTACCTGTTTACCGAGTTCTATACCGTCGGCAGAAGTGACAGTATAACGCTGCTCCCCTACCTTCAGATAGGTATCTTCTGCAAACCTGAACCAGAAGTCGGGAGAGTCCGACCGCAGCCGTGCAGTGATATACACCACGGTCTCGTTGTCCTTCAACTCCACCTTCGTCACGTTGAGGGATAAATTAACGTACCCGTCGCCATTACAGGTTCCATACTCGATGGCAGGCTGTTCCCACACCACCTCTTTCGCCTGCCCCGTCATGGCGACGAGTGCCAGCATCACGGCTGATAATAATAGTTTCTTCATATCTTAATTCGTATAATTCGTCTTAATTCGTTGTCTTATTTCTTCTGTTTCGGCAGGTCCCCGATACGCGTCACTTTGAATCCAGTGGCAGAGAACCACTGCGTACGGCAGGGCTGACCCGTAAATTTCTCATCGGTAGAGACACCCCAGGTGATAGTACCGTCGGCAACCACGAGACTGTCGATACTGACAAGCGACCAGCCCTTGCCCTCACCAAAAAAGCCTGACGAACTCTCGGAACTATTCTCCTCATAATCATTGATATAGAACTTAATACCCATCACATCGAAGGTCGTCGTACTGCGAAGTCTCTTCTCCGTTGTAGAATCCTTTTTCTGTGCTTTGGCCAATTCCTCGCGACACTGATCCACAAACTCACCACCCGTATTACCGTAGGCCGGAATCTGTTTGAGTACCGTCTGATTGCCCGTTTTGGCATAGATGAAGGCACCGGGTCCTTCGGCACGGACCAAGCAGTCCAGACGATAGAGACCTGGCTCCGTCTGTCCTGGATGTTCTACCTGATACACTTCCTCGCAGTCTTCGTTCCAGGCGTCGATATAACGGGCATTGGGGTCACCGCTCCAATGTTCTCCGCTGGAAGTCAGGTGGGCACAGTTCTCTGCCTTGATTACCTTCCAGCCTTCCCTGCGCAGGAACTTCTTATCTTCACGACTCATCATCACACCCTGATAGGAATACTTCTTCCACATCAGTTCCTGATACTCCTTGTGTTCCTGCTCCTCTATCCAGACAAGTGCCGGGAACAGGCAACACAGCGAGGCCACCCACAGCACAATCCACAGGATGCGCTGTCCGACACCCATCGGCTGCACCTTACCAGCCTTCGAGAACAGCATGTGTCCGATGGCATAGAGGGGAATGGTCAGGGCGAGTATCAGTCCCACGATGAAGACAATCACGATCCAAGGATGCACGTCAATCAGTACGGGCAAGTTCAGATAGCCGATGTCGAAGGGCAGACTCACGCGGGCTGCAGGAACGGCAAAGACGATGACCAAAGACACGATGATAAGCAACAGACTAATCAGCAGCGCCACCCCTACTATCGCAGCGATAGCCACGAAGAAAGCAGCGAGAATAGAAAAAAACACGGAAAAGACAGAGCCCAGACAACCCCTCCGACGCTGTACGGGTTCCTTGTCCTCTATCACCACATCGGCCAGGTTCTGGGGCGTCACCTCTTTACCTTCCATCTCCAAAACCTGTCTGGGCGTATCGGCCACGGGGATGGCAATGGCCAGCACGAAATAGAAGATGATAAAGGCAATATTGACGTGGAGGAAGAATCCGAAGTTAAACCATATTCCGAACAAGGGGAACAGGAAGTTGGAGGCCAGTATCAACATGGCGTAGCCGATGCGCCACCAGGTGACGTCAGAGCCTGTATAGGCCGCAATGCCTGAGAGCACACCAGCCACCATCTTGTCGTTGGGGTTGCGGTAGAGCCGTTTTCCGGCAGTCCTCGCACGGAAACTGTCCTTGATGCCCTGGGCGGCCGTTTGAAACGAGTCATACTTATGTCCGCCGTTCTCGCTGTCGTTCGTTTCTTCCTCGCCCTTGAGTTCCTCGGGCTTGCCAATACGAGTGATGATATCCTTCACATGTTCGATGGTGATGGCTTCGATACCCTGCTGGTTCAGTTCTGCAAACAACTCGGCGATACGGGCCTCGATGTCATTGACGATCTCCTCGCCACCCTCCTCATTTCCGAACGACTGACGGAGCGACTCGATATACTGCTGTAACAGTTCGTAGGCATCCTCGTCAATCTGAAACAGGCGCCCACACAGGTTGATGGTAATGTTCTTCTTCATTTCGCTTCTAAAAGTTGTGGTATAATGTTTTTGAGATAGTTCACGGTGTTGTCGAGTTCGTTCCAAGCCGTGTCGAGTCCTTCAAGGAACTCCTCTCCCTCTTTGCTGAGGGCATAGTACTTGCGGGGAGGCCCCTGTGTCGATTCCTGCCACTCGTATTGCAGCAGTCCGTCGTTCTTCAGGCGGGTCAGCAGTGGGTAGAGCGTTCCCTCCACCACGAGCAGTTCCGCATTCTTCAATTGTTGGATAATGTCACTGGCGTATGACGGACGGTGTTTCAGGAGCAGCAGTACGCAGTACTCCAGCATCCCTTTCCTCATCTGTGACTTTGCATTCTCGATATTCATATTTCTTGCGTCTTATATGATTTCGGGTGCAAAGATAAGCAAAAACCAAGTACCTTGCAATACAAAGTACTAAGTTTTTGCAAAGAATTATATCTATTTAACAATTAGACACTTTCACTCAAAGATACATCATTATTCTGACTGAGGAGGTTTGAGCATATCCCATTTGCGCTGGTACTCCTCTTCCTTCTCACGCATGGCCTTCTGGTGTTTCTTGCTACGGGAACGTTTCGCAAGGATCTTGCCGATGGTCTTCTCGTAGAGCCAGCCTGCCAGCGCCAGCACATTAGGCCCCGAGGGGACGGCCTGAGGCAGTTGGTCGAGTAACGCTTGCTCTGCTGATGGCTTCAGGATGTTTGCCATCCGTTCGTCGGAACGCCGACGGCCCCAGATGATAACCTCGCCCAACGTATTTGTCTTCGGCAACAACCAGATGGTGTCACCCAGCAATTCTGACGGCAGGAGGTATCGCTGTTCGAAATGGGGATGACGGAAGTTTAGACGACTGAAACTGTCAGGCACCTCGAAAGTACCGTCCCAGGCGGTACGCTGATCTTGTCCTTCGGAGGTAAAGACCTGCACATCGCGCACCGGCACTTTTGTCTCGGCATCGACCACAATCATCCTACGCTGGGCAGCGATGGCCAACGACACAACCAACAAGAGTCCTATGGAGGCAAGGTGTTGTTTCATTCTGTGGACAAAGATACTGCTTTCGACGGTTCGTTATATACGCACGAACCTTATTTATTCTTACAGATATTAAAAATAATGTAAGATTAAGTCTTTTTCATTAAAACATGCGGCCATTTCACTTAAATTTATTATCTTTGCCGTCGAAATAACTAATTGATTATGCATATACGAATTATTACACTGGCCACACTGATGACCATGAGTTTACAGTTAAACGCGCAGACAACCATCGCCACAAACTTTAAGCCGACAGGACAAGCAAATCCTATCAGCGGTTGTATCTTCTGCGCAGACCCAACGGCACTGGATTATAATGGACGGTTATACGTCTATGGGTCGAACGACCACCAGCAGTTTATCAAGAACGGAAAAGGAGGCACCAATGATTATGGCGACATCAAGTCGTTTGTCATCTTCTCAACAGACGACATGGTGAACTGGACTTTCCACGGAACGATTGATGTGAACAAACTATGTTCTTCGTGGGGCTCAGGTTTCTTCAGGTCATGGGCACCCTCTGTGACGTGGCGACACAATGAGACTACTGGCAAGGATGAGTTTTTCCTCTATTTCGCCAACTGGGCTTCCAATGTGGGTGTGCTGACGGCTGATTCGCCTATCGGACCTTGGAAATCTCCCCTATCCAAGGCTTTGGTGACAGGCAACACACCTGGCGTCAATCCCTGTAGTTGGTGTTTCGACCCGGGTGTGGTGATTGATGAGAACGGCACAGGCTGGCTATCCTTCGGTGGTGGCGATCCCAATGCGAAAGGCAATGACATCCAGCCAAACAATGCTGGTATCGTGAAACTCAAGCCCTCGATGATTGAACTCGACGGGAAGGCTGTCAAGATTCCAGCACCTTACCATTTCGAAGCCAGCGAACTGAACGTCATGGACGGCAAGTTCGTCTATACCTATTGTTCGAGTTGGAAAGATCGCAAAGATACTGACTGGAATACTTACAAGAGTGAAAAGGGCATCAGCGTTTCAAAACCTGACAAATGCACCATGTGCTATATGGTTTCCGACAATCCGATGGATCCTGACTCGTGGGTATACAAAGGTGTCTATGGCCCATATTCTACAGCACCCAACAACCACTCCCACTTGCACAAATTCTTGGGCACCTACTATCACATCTACCACTCTGGTGGTTTGTTGGAAGGCATGAAGAATGCCAAGGCTGTCGATTCTAACGCATCCACCTATCGTTCCATCTGTGTTGATGAAGTCACTGTCGATGAAGCCACACAGACCATCAGCAAGGTCAATCTGACCACGAAAGGTGTCAGCCCCATCAAACCCTTGAACCCCTACGCACTCCAACAGGCAGAGACGATGGCCTCATGCGGTGGTGTCAACTACGAGGACTTCAAGAACATCAAGACCAACACTACGAAGAGTTCTCTTGGCAATGATGCTTCAGAGAACATGTACATCAAGATGGCTTCGGGATCGTGGACATCTGTCCGCAATGTCGATTTTGGTGATACTGGCGCCATGTCGTTTATCCTCAGAGCCAAGGGCAGCGGTACGTTTGAAATTCGTACAGCCAGTAAAGGTGAGCCCATTGCTACGATGGAATTCTCTTCGACGGAGTTTGAAAACCATGCGGTGAATATCGACCCAGAGGTATTCAAAGGTGTCAAGAACTTCCTTTTCCTAGTGTTCACCCAAGCCGACAATGTGCAGTTTGATGCCTGGTACTTCTCTACGGAGCCTGCCAGTGGTATCGCCCCCATCCGCACGACCAACGAACAGCCAAAGGCACTGTTCGACCTGAACGGACACCGCCTGACTAACGGCACCCCGTATCGTGGTGTCGTCATCGAGCAGTATCAGGATGTGAATGGAAAAAGACAGAGCAGAAAACGTCTGTCAACGAATACGGTCCATTGAACGGACCAGTCTCTCATCGGCCCTGATGGCACGCATGGCCATCAGATAGAAGATAAGGGCAATGGCAGGGAGGACGGCAGGCCACTCCGGACGGAAACCGACCAAACCCCATGATTTGTCTCCTACCGTCTGTCCTACCACGAAATAGCAGATATACCAACCCACGACCAGCAAGGCGTTGAGTCCGCAGAATAGGGCTTGCGTCTTGCGGTTATGGTATATAAAGATGGTATAGCAGGCTATCACGGCAGTCGGCAACAGGATGGCCATCAGAGGCCAGGTGTCGAAATGGTGATTGCCAAGGGGGTCGGTGAACCACAGGTTGTAGACACGGGCCACCTCCATGCCGGCGGAACGGAACGAACCGATCTGCATAGAAAGACACATGACGGTCAGTATGATGGCCGCCATGAGATAGAGAGTCTGTTTACGCTGTATCATAGCGAATTAGTTCTCCTGATTCACATTGTCACGCTGGGGATCACGCCAGTACACCTTATCCTCGACGAACTCCTGCGTAGCCAACAGAGTGGGCTTCGGCAGTTTCTCGTAGTAGCGCGAAATCTCTATCTGTTCACGGTTCTCGAACACCTCCTCGAGAGAGTCGTTATAAGAAGCAAACTCAGCCAGTTTCTTCGACAGGTCTTCCTTGATCTGCACGCTGATCTGGTTGGCACGCTTGGCGATGATGGCCACACTCTCGTAGATATTGTTGGTATCCTTGCAGAGGTCCATAATGTTACGGGTCACGGTATTCACCGGTGCTTTTGATTTCTTGTAATCCATATCTTAATCCTTAATAACTTTCTTACATTTGTTGATCATCTTGTTGGCCAGCGCCACGCTCTTAGAGTCGGGATACTCATTGAGGAAACCGTAGCACTCGTCCTCGGCATCACGATAACGATCCAGACGCTTGTCTTCCGATGAGTTCTCTGCCAGTTCAAACTTGCTCTTCATGATGAGCAAGGCAAAATCCTCACGCCACTTGGAATAGGGATACTGCTTCAGGGCGTTCTGGGCAGTGATGATACAAGAGGTGTAGTTGCTCTCGTCGTTCTTGTTGATATTGCCGAAATAACCTCCGAGGTTAAAATAGAGTTCGGCAGAGAGCAGTTCCTTCTGTACCAGTTTGTCTTGCAGTTCATAGAGACGATCCTGAGCCGCTTCACGCAGTTTGGAGTCAGGATAGAGGTCGAGGAACTGCTGATAAGCATTCATGGCGCCAATGGTAGGCGACTGGTCGAGACGGGGCTCGGGCGAGCCTTCATAGAGCGACTGTCCTACATAATAGGCTGCCGCCTCGGAATAGATGCCTCTGGGATAGCGACTGATATATTTCTTGAATGTGGCAGAAGCAGCCTCATAGTCACGGTTACAATACTGAGCCATTGCCAACATGTAGAGGCTTTCCTGTTCATCTTCCGATCCTTTCTTGAGGGTAATGATTTCCTCCAGGAGCGTCGATGCCTGCTGGAACTTACCCATGGCAAAGGCCTCCTTGGCATATTCGTATCTGTAGTCGTTGTCAGCCGACTTATAGACCCTGTTGAATTCTCCTGCGCAACTGCACAGAAACATCAACGTACACGTACCTATGATGAGACATTTCTTCATTTCGGGGTGCAAAGTTACGACTTTTCAGCAAAATAACAAAGGTTTTTATGATTATTCACGTTTTATTTTGTATTTTTGCTCGATTTTCACTATCTTTGCAGTTTGTTATGAGCAAATTTATACTGACATCACCCTATCAGCCCACAGGCGACCAGCCAGAGGCTATCAGGGAACTGACTGACGGTCTGCGACGGGGAGACAAGTCGCAGGTGCTGTTGGGTGTGACGGGTTCCGGCAAGACCTTCACGATGGCAAATGTCATTGCCAACATCAACCGCCCTACCCTCATCCTGAGCCATAACAAGACGCTGGCCGCCCAACTCTATGATGAGATGAGAGGCTTCTTCCCACAGAATGCCATCGAGTATTATGTCAGTTATTATGACTACTATCAGCCAGAGGCTTATCTCCCATCGACAGACACCTATATTGAGAAAGACCTGGCCATCAACGAAGAAATTGACCGTCTGCGACTCTCTGCGGTATCTAACTTATTGTCAGGTAGAAACGATGTCGTCGTTGTATCGTCCGTTTCATGCATCTACGGTATGGGAAGTCCGGTGGCTTTGCAGGAGAATGTCATCGAACTGCACGTCGGACAGAAGTTGGATCGTAATGCTTTGTTGAGAAATCTCGTCTCGGCCCTGTATGTCCGCAACGACATCGACCTGCAACGCGGTAACTTCCGTGTGAAGGGTGATACGGTAGATATCGCGATGGCTTATAGTGAGGTGGTGTTACGTGTCACCTTCTGGGACGATGAGATCGATGCCCTGGAGGAAGTGGATGCCGTGACCTTCGACCGTCTGGCACGATTCGAAGAATATAAACTCTACCCTGCCAACCTCTTTATGACCTCGCAGGAACAGACGAATATCGCCATCCGAAACATTCAGGATGACTTGGTGCAACAGATAGCCTATTTCCAGGAACTCGGCGACGGTATCAAGGCCCAGCGCATCAAGGAACGTGTGGAGTACGACATGGAGATGATCAAGGAACTGGGACACTGTTCGGGGATAGAGAACTACAGCAGATACTTCGACGGACGCAAGGCCGGAGAGAGGCCCTACTGTCTGTTGGACTTCTTCCCTGACGACTATCTGTTGATCATCGACGAGAGTCATGTCAGCGTACCGCAGATCAATGCAATGTACGGTGGCGACAGGGCCCGTAAGACCAACCTCGTGGAGTACGGTTTCCGTCTGCCGGCGGCATTCGACAACCGTCCGTTGACCTTCGAGGAGTTCCATGAGATGATCAACCAGGTCATCTATGTCAGTGCCACCCCTGCCGACTACGAACTGGCAGAGGCAGAAGGCATCGTGGTGGAACAGGTGATCCGTCCGACGGGTCTGTTGGACCCCGAGATAGAGGTACGAAAGAGTGAGAACCAGATTGACGACCTGATGGACGAGATCCTGACACGCAGTCACCGGGGGGAACGTGTGCTGGTCACCACCCTCACCAAACGCATGGCAGAGGAACTGACGGAATACCTGATGAACCACGACATCCAAACCGCCTATATCCACAGCGATGTGGCGACACTCGACAGAGTGAAGATCCTGGCAGACCTCCGTCAGGGAGTCTATGATGTGTTGGTAGGCGTGAACCTGCTCCGTGAGGGACTCGACCTGCCCGAAGTGTCGCTGGTGGCCATCCTTGATGCCGACAAAGAGGGGTTCCTGCGCAGCCACCGCAGTCTGACGCAGACGGCAGGACGCGCTGCCAGAAACGTCAATGGCAAGGTGATCATGTATGCCGATACCGTCACCTCCTCCATGCAACTCACCATCGACGAGACCCTACGTCGGCGTACGAAACAGATTCAATATAACGAAGCACATGGCATCACCCCGAAACAGATTGTGAAGAACCTCAGTATCAGTAACCTGCGGAAAGAAGACCGTGCCGACACGAAGGAACTGATGCGTGGTCTGGGTATGGCAGCAGAGCGTGGCAGCGCAGGTGGCATGACAACAGCCGATCCGATCATCGAACATATGACCCGTCCGCAGATGGAGAAACTCATTGCCGAGACCACCCGTAAGATGAAAGAAGCCGCCAAACAACTCGATTTCTTACAGGCCGCCCAGTACCGTGATGAGATCATCCGCCTCCAAAAGGAACTGGAACTGAAGTGAAAAGTGAAGAGTGAATAGTGAATAGTTAATAGTTAATCGTTAATAAATGTAGAGCGGCAGCAAATTATTCACTTTTCACTTTTCACTTTTCACTTTTATTCGTACCTTTGCACCCATAATTATTAATTAAGGTAAGAATGAAACAGATTTTGATAGCCCTGCTGACGGTCCTGCCCATGCTGGCCTCAGCACAAGACAACACTTGGGAGAGAATAGAAATAGCCCCCGTTTCCAAGGAGAATCCCGATGCCAGATACCTCTTGGAGAATGCGGTACCGGTCGTTGACGGGAAGGTGCTCTGGGAGGCCACCATCCAGGCACCGGGAAAGTCGGCCCAGCAGATCTACGACATCTTGTTGGCCCAGATGGAGAAGATGGTCAAGGAACCCAACCAGATAGAAGGAAAGAGTCATGTGGTCATCAAGGAACCGGAGACCCATCGGTTAGGTGCCTTCTTCAACGAGTGGCTCGTCTTCAAGAGTTCAGCCCTTGTCCTCGACGAGACCCAGTTGGCTTTCACCCTCATGGCCGAATGTTCCGATGGTCAGGCAAAGATCACGATGACACGCATCACCTACCTTTACGAAGCGGATCGTAACCCGGAGCGTTACGTGGCTGAGGAATGGATCGTCGACAAGTACAGCGTGAACAAGAAGCACACCAAGTTATTGCCCATCTCCGGCAAGTTCCGTCGTAAGACCATCGATCGTAAGGACTTTATCTTCAATAAGTTCAATTCGCTACTCAACGACAAATGAACAAGGACAAGATACGCAACGTGCTGAATCTCATCTTTATGATTGGAGCCGTCGTTGGTGTCATCTGGTATCTCACCAAGGACAGGACCGTCGGCACATATATCATCCTGATTTCCATGTGCTTCAAGATTGCCGAGTCGTCGTTGAGAATGATTAAGTAGTGGGAAGCATGAGAAATAGCAAAATGACTGGATGGATGGTAAAGGTGATAGGTATACTTATCACTTTTCACTTATCACTTTTCACTTCTTTTGCTCAGGACCGTCGTACCTTTAATCAGGTTGACGAGAGCGGTAACATCACCCAGCGTTTCGACAACAACAACGGTAACGACAACAGTAACTTCAACAAGCACAACAACGACACCACCAAGAACAAGGAGATACCCAAGGGTCATTACTCTTGGACGGTTGACAGGAAGTTTGGCGACATCACTCCCGCCACCCCCGACACCGTACACCACCTGTTCATGAACACCACATTCAACACAGGCTTCTACGGCGACTACAATACCACCGGCAACAATTACACGGCCCGACAGAGTCGTATCTTCATCAACCGTCCCGAGAACAGTTCGTTTATCTTCACTGACCCCTACAGTTTCTTCTTTAAGCAACCCGACGAGTTTCTCTTCATGAACACGCTCTCGCCCTACACCTGTGTCTCCTACGACAACTGCGGCGACAAGCAGAACGGCGAAGACCGTCTCAGTGCCAAGTTTGCTGTGAATGCCAACAAACGACTCGGTTTCGGTTTCGACCTGAACTACGACTATGCACGTGGCTACTTCAGTAACCAGAGCATCTCCCATTTCAACGGAACCCTCTTCGGCTCATACCTCGGCGACCGCTACCAGATGCATATCCTGCTCTCTACCAATCACCAGAAGGCAACAGAGAACGGCGGTATCGCCAACGACGAGTACATCACACATCCTGAATCATATCAGGACAGTTATGAAGAAAACGAGATCCCGACGGTGCTCAGTCAGAACTGGAACCGCAACGACAACCAGCATATCTTCTTCAGTCACCGCTACAATGTGGGTTTCTACCGTAAGGTGAAAATGACCGAGGAGGAACTGAAGGCCCGCCAGTTTGCCGAACAGTCGAAAAAAGACAAGGAGAAAGAGAATCTCTCGTTGAAAGGTATCGACGAGAAACAACCCACTCCCAAGGGACGTCCGGCAGGTGCCGCCATCGTTGGCAGTGAACCGAAAGCCAAGACCGACTCCCTGGCAATAGCCGCTACCGACACCACCCGCATCCAGGTGGCAGGGCTGGCCGCCATCGACAGTCTGAACCGTGCCCAGGCCATTCAGGACTCCATCGATGCCACGATGAAGAAAGAGTACGTGCCTGTCACGAGTTTCATCCACACTCTGGAACTCCACAACTACAAACGTTCCTATCTGGCCTATGAAACACCTGACGACTTCTATCTGAACCCTGGCAACTACACCCGCGGACAGGAATACGGCAACGACTCCATCTGCGATGAGACGAAGCATCTTCAGATCAAGAACACCCTCGGCATTGCCCTGCTCGAAGGCTTCAACAAATACATGAAGGCAGGACTGAAGGGATTCGTCACCCACGAACACCGGAAATACAAGATGCCCGACATCGTCGAGAATACCGACTCTGCCTACCAGCGTTCATGGACTGAGAACACCATCAGTGTAGGTGGGCTGATCAGTAAGACCCAGGGAAAGACCCTCCACTTCAAGGCACAGGCCGAGGCATGGGTGGTAGGCGAAGATGCCGGACAACTGAAACTCGATTTCAGCACCGACCTGAACTTCCCCCTCTTCGGCGACACCGTCCGTCTGGCCGCCAGTGCCTATTTCCACCGGCTGCACCCCACCTTCTACCAGCGCAAATATCACTCCAAGCATATCTGGTGGGAGAATGATGACCTGTCGAAGGAGACACGCACCCGTATCGAGGGACTCTTCTCCTATGAGAAGACCGACACGAAACTGCGTGTTGCCATCGAGGAGATACAGAACTACACCTATTTCGGGATGAGTTACGACACGCAGGCCACCCTGCCGATACTGTCATATACCGACGGACGTGCCAACATGACGGCAGGCGTCTACCAGGAGTCAGGCAATATCAATATCCTCACGGCTCAGTTGCACCAGAACCTGCGCTTAGGTCCGCTGAACTGGGAGAATGTCATCACTTACCAGAATGCCAGCAATAAGGAGGCACTGCCGTTGCCCGCCTGGAACTTCTTCAGTAACTTCTATCTGAAATTCAGGATTGCGAAGGTGCTCGATGTGGAACTCGGTGCCGATGCCACCTACTTCACGACATACGAGGCTCCGGACTTCTGTCCGATGATCAACCAGTATGCGGTGCAGCAAAACAGCAAGAGTCGCGTAGAACTGGGCGGCTATCCCTTCCTCGACGTCTATGCCAACATGAAACTGAAAGGTGTGCGTTTCTTCGTCATGATGAGCAATGTGCTCAACGGCTCCGGCAATCACATGGCTTTCCTCACGCCCCACTACCCCACCAACGGCAATGTCTTGCATTTCGGCGTGTCGTGGCCTTTCTTCAACTAAATAAGCAGCAGCCCTGCTGTCACGCAGAGCCCATAGATAAAGATATTCCGCGCTGTCTCTCCCAAGCATAGATTCAGCGCCTTTCCTTTATCAATGCGCTTGATCTTCAGATAGGTAAACACATGGAGGATGAAATAGATAAACGGCAGGAAGAACGCCAGGGGATGACCATTCATCCAGAAAGTACCACCAAGAATCATGGCTCCCACACCCACACCCATATAGAGTTGCAGTCCCGCCTTGTCGCCTAAGCGCACGATGATGGTATTCTTACCCACCTCCTTATCCGTTTCGCGATCACGGAAATTGTTCACAATCAACAGGGCGTCAATCACCAGTCCGCAGGCCAGTGAGGCGAGGAACACCTGCCATGTCACCGTATGAAGTTGCAGGTAGTAGGAGGTGCACACTGGCACGATGCCGAAGAATACCAGCACCAGCACATCGCCCAGTCCTAAATAGGAGAAATGTGTGGTATAGAGGAAACAGAACACCACACAGATGATGCCGATGAGGATCATCTCCAGTCCGCCATACCACACCAGTGGCAGTCCGATGACACAGGCCAGACATGTTGTCAGGGCGATGGCCCTTTTCATGGAGTCGAGTTTCACCCATCCCTGTGCACAGGCCCTGCGTGGTCCTAAGCGTGTCTCGTTGTTGTCGGTGCCGTTGGCAAAGTCGAAGAAGTCGTTGATGAAGTTCGCGTCAATCTGCATGGTAAAGGCAAAGAGCAGACACAGCACGGCAGCCGTCCAACTGAACACATCGTCGCCATAGAGGGATGCATCCGTAAAGGCCAGTGCCACACCGATCATCACAGGCACGGCAGCACCGGAGAGTGTCTTGGGACGGGCTGCCAGCCACCACGCCTTCGGCGAATCGGTCTTGATTCTTGTTTCTTCTTTCATATTTTTCGTCATTTGCTTGCAAAAGTAAGGAATATTTCGTAAAATTGGATAAAATCGCAAACCTTTTGTAAATAAAGGCAGTTTGAGGGATTAGGAAAAAATCGGGGTTACGGATAAGAGACCTTTCTAATTTCCTCATTCTGCTGTGATTTGCGTATCAAAGAACTCCCGACGCTGAGCCACCAGCCTGTTTAATGGCTCATTGTCGGGGGCAAAGGTACATAGAAAAAGTGGAATAACCAAACCTTTTCCGATATTTATTCCTTGGAGTCCTTTAAGTCGAAATACATTAAACGGGTAGTCTGAGGAACAATGGCTTTATCCTTTCGCGTACTTATAGACTCAATTCCCTCAGATGGGAACAAGTAAGTAAAGCCGCATTTTTCATAATATGTCAAAGCGTCTGGAGCATTTCGGGCATCAACGATAAGGAATCGACAACCAGCCTTGCCTCCATGCCCTAACCACATCTTGATAAAGTTCATGAGGGCCGTGCCTATGCCTTGATGTGCCATTTCCTGATTAACAGCCAAACGTCCTATTAGAATACCTGGATAACGTTTCAATCGCTTTTCACTGAGGTCGTTCAATTCACGAAACTCTTCTTGTTTCCGATTAGACAAGTCTGTGATTCGCAAACTGTCGTAGGAAACGGAGAAAGCACAAGCAATTTTCTGAGGGTATTCCTTGGGACAGAAAACATAAGAACGGCTTACCATGCGTCGCGAATAGGCAAGCACATCCTTCTGGAAATATTCGTCAAGGTCACTAATACCACAAGAAAAATGCTCGCACTCAGCGAGCACATCTTCTGTCAGTTCCTTGAATACATATTTGTTCAGGAATTCGTCGTTTGTCATAGTGGCATTCCTGACTCTTTCAGCATTCTGTAATAAGCCTTCTTCTCACTCTCCGTATATATAGGAGTGGGATGAGGGTTGCGCTCACGCTCTTCTGCACGCTCTATGAATGCCCTTGCGGCTTCACCGTGCAATGTTGGGATAATCTTTACTGGTGTTGCCATGTCAGTTTTTTCTTTTAATTTACGCTGGCAAAATTAGTCAAAAATCTCCAAAGTTGCAAGGATTTGGCAAGATTTCAGCCAAAAAGAAAGAAAAATGAGGGCAATTTTGCAGAAATCGACCCCAAATTAGCATTAAATCGAAAGAATTTACTATCTTTGTACCGTGTTTCGTTAGAGACGCAAAAACATATTTGCTCAATTTCCCTACCGAATTAGCACCTCAAAAGAGAAAGAAGAGCAATCTATATCTGTATTGGAGTATGCGCCCTATAAGGCGCAGATTCCTCCATAACAGATATAGGGCCGTGCTAAGCCTGGTAGGGAATATGGCGGGTCTGCGCTTTCTTTTTGTCCAAAGGTTAGTACAGACTTCCTAAAAAGGATATATAGTGCTAATTAAAACAATAGAAGTTATGACAATTGAATTTTTAGACAACCTCGACAGAAAACTGTTTGACGGTAAGCGTGGTGACTTTTCACCCATTGTTGGCCAAATGGCCATGTATTCATTAATTATTGCACTTGCTATGGGCATTTGCATCGTTATCACACAATTCGCTGTAGATGGTATGGAGGCACAGCAGAACATTGTAAATGTCATCAGCGTCGTGGGCTTTGTGGCATTGATAGGATTGCTGGTTAAGCTGATGTTGCCGCTTTGGCAAAGTACGATTTCTATGTCGGGTAAGGTGCTCTATACGCTCTTTGTTGGTGGTGTGGCTTTTGTTTGCTGGCTCTTAGGCATTTTGCTCGTCTATTTGGTAGTCATTCTATTGGCATTGTGGCTTGGTCTGAAGATCTGGAGCATCTTTTCTCCTTCTTCCACTTCTTCGTCAAGCAGTTACCATGCTCCCAAGGAGAACAGCGGCCCTGAAAAGTATGAATTAGAGGATGGCACCATAGTCACCGAAAACAGTTTCGGTGGCGGTTACCACGGCAACGACTATCACAACTATGAGCGCAATTCTGATGGTACATTCTCACGCATAGACTAAACAAGAGTGGGTATGAATAAACTTTTGTTGATAATTACTTTTACTCTTTATGTTTCCATCGCGTTGGGAGAAGGCACAAAGGTATATCCCGCTCATTGGATGATGGGGCGCGATGTCTCTCAATACACCTCGCCTTACACGGGGAATCTTTGCCTGCCACCATATTATCTTGAATATATCGATGAAGGGGACTACAGAGCACAAAAGTGTTGGATAGTCTATGGTATCACAGGATCATTTCATGATGGCACTTGGGTACAGGCACGCAGACGAGACATTACACGTTCATTATATCATGACGGCCCGTTTAAAGATGCAGACATTGATACGTTATTTCTGCCACACACCATCAGCGAAATAGGCGACGGTGCCTTTGAAAATGGAAAGATTAAGGTACTTGTCATAGGTGCACAGACACCTCCAAAGTTCAATACTGGCGATAACACTCCTGCTCTTGGTGCAAAATTAATCGTACCAACGGGATGTCTTGATGCTTACAAAACACACGAAGCCTGGAGCAAGTTCCCACAAATAGCGGAAGGAGCAGAAGGCTATTTCCCTGCCCAAATGGTTTTGGTTGATGGCGCGTGGTATGAACTGTATCAGGGGGAAGGCAAGTTAATCTGCTCAGAGGATGTCAGCGGCAAACTGACTGTTCCCGATAATATCGAGTTTTACTCTGTCAATTATCCAGTAACGGAACTTGGCGAGTCATCCGTATGGAAGTATAGTATCAAGACTTTGATATTAGGCTCAAACATAAAGACATTATCCCCCAGATGCGCAACCAGTATAAGTGAGCAGATTGATTGGTATGGGCCACGAGATGCTGCTTTAGACTCTATTTTTATCTCTGACACGAACCCCTATCTATCTTCTCTTGGAGGCGCTGTGTTTACAAAGGACTATCAAGAATTAATTATGTTGCCACAAGAGCGACCAGAGCGTAGTGGGTCAAGATACGAACACAGATTCTATTCTCTACCAACAGAGACTGTACTGATACGTGACAATGCTTTTTCTGTAAAGACCAATCACGACAATTTCATGGTAGATATGACGCTCTTCCTTCCTCACAAAGATATAACCGTTGGCCAGATGAGCAGCAAAAGCAGTGTTAGCCTTGTATATATCCAAAACTGGGTGCCTAATACTTTCAGCGATGAGCAATTGCCTATATTCAACTTCGACTGGTCGGCTTATTGGATGCCAAATGGCATGTACTACGACCTACAATATATGAATAATGATGCTGAAGATGAAATCATATTCCCTACTAAACTTTCTTATGGACCAATGACGGGGACAGTAAGAACCATCGGCAAAAACGGGAACTATGGCGACTATATGTTGGCAAATTTCGGATTCACCAAGGGTTTTACTACCACAAAATCCTTCATACAATTTGAATCGCGTACAGCAAAGAAGGCTCAGATACCTGAAGGAGTGGAGGAAATATATGGTGCACTGAAAAATTTTGAGCAATTGACAGAGGTCAGCCTGCCTTCCACACTAAGAGTATTGGGTGACGAGTCATTCTATAGTTGCCGGGCATTGTCGAGTATTACTATCCCTTCAAGCGTTAATGTTATAGGTACAGACGCATTCTGGGCTTGCAACCAATTGAACGATATATACGTGAAATGTAGCACACCCCCGTCATTCCACGACCGAAGTAACAGAATTGCAGACAACGACATTGCTTTTGTCAATGTGTTCAGATCTATTCCAAAAGATGCGACACTCCACGTGCCATCCAGTTGTAAGCAAGCCTATATGGATTCGCCTGTTTGGAATGAATTCACGAATATCGTTGACGATGTTCAGACAGGTATCTCTGATATTTGTAACGAATCTAATCGCCGAACTGTCAGCATCTGGTCGATTGACGGACAGAAAGGTCGGAAACGTGGTCTGAACATCATTCGATACGATGACGGAACAGTACGTAAGGTGAATACAAAATAATTCAAAACTAAAAACAAAAAGATTATGAAAAAGTTAGTTTATCTGAGTTTGCTGTCATTACCTCTGTTTATGGCAGCATGTGGAAACAAGACGCAAGCATCGGCTGAGGCTGATTCTGCTATTGCAGATTTGGACAGCGTGGCTGTGGCAGAAACTATAGAGAATGTCAATGCCGTTAAGGGGGAGTTAGGATTGTTTGAATTGCAAGGCCCTGTTAAGTCATGTACGCTTAAAAACAAGTGGGGCAAGATTAAGCGAACCTTCGATGAAAATGGAATGTGGCTCACTCATGATGGTAAGCCTTTGGCTAAAGTTTATCCTAATGGTATTGAGCGCGACGATCAGGGACGCATCATCAAGGGAAAAATGGATGCAGAAGGCAATGGTGATGACTACGAGTACAATGCTGACGGCAAGCGTAAACGCTACTTCTTCCACTATGGTGATGAAACCACAGAAGAACTGAACAATTACGATGCAGAGGGCAACCTCGTAAGTATCAAGCGTACTGTGATTAGTTTCGATACCGACGGTGAGCCAATTACTGAGACCTACGAAATTCTTGCCACAGACGAACACGGCAACTGGACTAAGCGCAAGGTAATTGAGGGCAAAGTCGTAGAAGACACCCAGACGAGAACAATTGAGTATTACGAATAAAAAGGTAGAGTATATATATTAACAAAAGTATTTGATTCATGAAAAAGATTTTTAAGTTAATGACATTGGCTATGGTTGTCATGCTGATGGGTTGCAGTGATGGTAAGAGTGGATATTCCATCAAAGACTTTATGGGGTCAGACAGCCCAGAGGCAGCCCACATGCTGAGTCGTGCATCCAGCAGATGTCTTAAGATTAAGGCTGAAGGTGGAAAGTTGACGCTGGGTGGAGGTCCCTGCGTTGATGGTATGAAATATTCAAACTCCGACAAATCCGTGGAAGAAGGCCAGTGGGCATTCGTATACCATAGCGAAGTAAGTGATAAGTACTACCTTATTCTTGCTGAAGGTGATGAGAACGCAAATAGCCTACGACCTTGGTGCGAAGAAAACTTAAAGTAGTAAATTAAAATTAGTACAACAATATGAAGGCGAAAAAGATTCTCTGTTTAGTGGCTATACTGTCACTACTCTTATCCGCAACGGCAGATGCACAGATAAGTTCAACACAAGTAGGAGGTATTAGATTTGACGTCATCAAGTGCATGCATTATGGAAAGGGAGTGGCAATTGCTTTGAATGTGACTAACACGACCGATAACGACCTCAGCTATGCCGTGGAATACGACGTAGACGGTAACATGACATCAGTAATAGGTGAAGACGGCATAGAATATGAAATCAGGTCAATCTTTGCGGGCAATAGGAATGCCGACTGTTGCGGTGGTATGATAGAACTGCCGTCAGGAGTTAAGATGAAGTTTACGGTCTACACGCGTGAAGTGCCGGAAAAGCTTTCGCTCTTACGCCAGTTCACTATGGACGGACGCTTTAAAGGCTCATCAAACAAGACAGTGGTGTTGAGAAACATTCCCATTGAGGAACTCAGCAATACCGACGCACCAAACATGAAGTTGACTTGCCCCTTGTTAGAGGCTAAGAGCAAGCCATTGGTGCGTCGGGGCAACAATGTGGAGCAAGACTTCACAATGACCCTTCATGGAGACGAAACATGGGAAATCGGGTTTAAGAAGATCACGGTCTACGACAGTGACGGTAACTCTTACACGGGTGTCATGACCCGTGGTGCACAAGCCACGATTGAACCCGATATTCCAAAAGCATTTCGACTGACTATTCACAATGTACCAGAGCGGGTTACAGAGTTTTCCCTCATTAGGGCAGAGTTTGGCAAAAATCATTCCTTTAAAGTGGAGTGGAAAAGACAGAAGGTGGAAGCGAAAGAGGAACCTCTTTACAAGTCGGGCAACGAACCCAGGTGCCTCATTACTAAAGTGGAATGTACAGAAAAGGAAACCATCCTGCATTTTGAGTATACTACAGAGCAATTTGGAGGTTGGGTTAGACTTTCACCTCAAACTTATATCGTTGGGCAAGACGGTCGTAAACATCAGATAATAAAAGCTGATGGCATTCCATTTGCTCCCCAAAAACAAAACTACAATACACTTACAACTATTGATTTTACTATGACATTCCCTGCCGTTATGAAAGGAACTACTTATTTTGATATGATTGAGCCTGGTGGATGGGAATTCTATGGTATAAAAGTCACGAAGTAAAGCATATTACAATTATGAAAAAGATGTCTTTATTATTTGCCGGAGCTGCATTGATGCTGTCAGCACAACAAATAAACGCGCAACAGCGCAAGTCAACAACAACACGGAAGCCATCAACAGCTCAGGTGACTCCAGTAACTATTAACGAACCGATTGGTGTTGATGGACACTTAGCCTTTATGGGGGTATCGCAAGGTCAACCTCTTAATAAAGTCAAGAGTGATTTGGCTGCTAAGGGTTTCCGTGAGGGTAAAGACCAGTGGGGCAACGAGACCACTAAGGGAACTGCATACGGTGCTGTAGGTGCTATCTATGTGCAGGATTTGGCAGAGTTGGGTGGCAAGGGTATCCGCGTTACTATGACAGAGGATAAACAATATACGCTGTCTCAAGCTAAACAGCGCATGAATGCATTAGTAGCAGGTTTTAAGGCTCAGGCCAACGGTAAGGCTGCACGTGTTCAGGGTATGGAACCAGAAGCTGCAGGTATGGAGATCGTAAATGACTATGGTACCATTACTGTGACCTATCATAATGCAGATGAGGTGGAAGGCACCAGCAAGTACAATGTCATCCAGTACTGGTTTGATGATAATCCCAAACCAGACGTTGCTAAGTCAAGTGATGCTAAGGCTACTGTTTCATCTTCTGCTAATAGTGGGAATCTGCCCGCTTTCACGGTACAGGAAGTGCTCTCGGCAAAGGATGCCCTCACCATCTACAAGCAGAAGAATATAGACAATGTAAGAGAGATGCTGCGTTCATACGGCTACAACTTTGAGGGTCTCGACAACAAGCAGATGGAAAACTGGAGTAAAAACTGCAAGTTGAATGCAGCCAACTTCAAGGTTGCGTCATACGGGCAAGGTGTTAGTAGCGTAGTCAGACATAAGTTGGGTGGCGAACTGACTGTTCAGGTATTCAACAAGAAAGCCGTCATGAAGTTTGTGGACGAATTGAAAGCGATGGGACTGGATGGTGGTGTTGCCGCTATGGACGGCAGTGCATTTCTGTTTAGTGACAATGAAGGCTATCCAGACATACAAGTTGTTTGCGACAAGGGTATGGCATACGAAGAAGCTGGTGGTTATTTCTTGATGATTGGTGGAGAATATTAAACGTGTAATATAATAATAATGAAAAAACTATTATCATTCAGTATTGCGACTATTGCTGTTGTTTTCGCATGGTCGTGTGGCTCTGGTGCCAAGTCTGGTTCTGGAGCAGAAGAAGGTTCGTCATCATCCTCAAGCCCATTTGCATTGATTGCCAAACAGGAGCAGCTGATGGAAGGAAGCCTGATAGACCGAAGTCCTAACCTCAACGATGCTCAAATGACACAGAAGATGCATGATCGCAATGAGGCTCTTGACAAGTTAAAGGAGGAAATCCTCAGTCAAGAAATACCCTCTGAGATTGATGAGGGTATGGGATTGAAACTGTTTGAGCCTTTCAAAATCACTTCGTTGACATACAAAGGATATGTCAATGTAAAGGTTGAAATTGAGGCCGTTGCAGAAATTGAAGAGGAGGGCGTATCGCAACGTGAAGTAATGTTCCGTCAGCCTGACACCCCTATGCCTTTCGTTGCTGTAGGATTCGACAGCGACGGTGAGGCTTGTGCGCCTCTGTTTATCAAGTTTAAAGGTGTGGAAGGCAATAAAGGCAGTCAGTACGACCAGAATTTCACGATGGGAGATAAGTTCCGCCTCATTTCCAGTTTCGAGATAACCGCTGCAGATGCCAAACGATGGGAACGTGTCGCTAAAATCTGCGTGACAGGCATAGGTAGTCCTGACTTCAATGGACCTGTTGAAGAAATGGCAGCAGAACGTAACGAGTATTATCAGAAGTACGGTAGATAAAGCCTTTGACATAAGTAAAAGCCTCAGAAGAGAGAAAGGGTTCCCTCTTCTGGGGCTTTAATTACATTTTTATTCCTCTTCGCTGTTCTATACTTATCCCGAACTGCTCCCGAAACCATTGTGCGATAGGTGTCTGATTGATATGCAGGAACAGATTGCGCTTCTCATCTCTTATCACTTGTGCCGAAACATTGATAGGCATTGCGCACCATCTCTGCCGTGACGAATGCCTCACGGTCTGACAGGTGCTGGTAGTGCTTGATGATCTGTGCCTTGATGTTGTCGAGGTCACGGTTCAGGTCAAGCGCCTCCCTGCTTCTGCCCTTGGCACAGTTGCCCTTCGCGTCCCACAACGACAATGGGATGCTCCGCTTACAACTGAATTGGCTTTGTGTGCCATTGATGGTGATTCTGCCCATCACAGGCACGATGCCGTTCTTTACCTTACTCTTGTTCGCGTAGAACAATACCGAAAAAGTGCTTCTACTCATCTTCTAATTCCTTTTTTAAATTCGGGCTGCAAAAGTAATACCTTTCTGGGAATAAATTGCTACGCAAATCACGGCAGATTTAGGAAAGAAAAACGCAGAATGTGAAAACGGTTCGAACTGCCGGGAAATGCCTTGATTTGCGCAGGTCGTTAAGAAAGTTTAACTTTCCGACATGGAGCTATCGGGGGTTACGAATTGGAAACCTAATTCATTCCGCAATCCGCCTCGATTTGCTTAGTGGCACCTTGCGGACTTTCCTCAAATTTCCTCGAATTGCCTTTATTTATGGGGCGAACTGCGTTAATCTTCCAAAATCGCTTTTCTAATTCAGTTTTATTTCGTAATTTTGCAAACAATAAGCCAACTTTTTATGATCAGCAATGCCCCCAGCCTTGATTTGGTGGAGTTCATCGAGACCAGGATCCTCCCCAAATATGCCGAGTTCGACCGTGCCCACAACCTGGAGCATGTCACCCGTGTCATCCGCCGCAGCCTCGACTTGGTAAAGACCACCGGTGCCGATATCAATATGGTCTACACCGTAGCCGCCTATCACGACCTGGGCATGTCGGGTCCCCGGGCCATCCATCATGTCACTGGCGGAAAGATCCTTGCTGCAGACAACCGGTTGAAGAAATGGTTCTCTGCCGAACAGATCAAGATCATGAAGGAGGCTGTTGAGGATCACCGTGCCTCTGCCAGTCGTGCGCCCCGCAGTCTCTACGGGAAGATCATTGCCGAAGCCGACAGGGACATCGATGTGGAGGTGGTCATCCGACGCACCATCCAGTATGGCTTGAGTAATTATCCGGAACTTGACAAGGAAGGCCATTGGAATCGCTTCAAGGAACACCTCGACAGCAAATACTCTACGAACGGCTATATCCGTCTATGGCTGCCGAAGTCGCCCAACGAACAGAATCTCAACGACCTGCGCAACCTGATTGCCGATCCTCCCCGTCTTCGCGAGGTCTTCGAGCGCATCTTCGCCGAAGAGACTACCTGAGGTACATCCAATAGATATAGCCCAGTACGACAGCCAGTACAATCAGCACGATCGACTTGACCAGGCATGTCGTCACCTTCTTGACAATCAGGAAGGCCACGATGATTGCCACCAGAATAAAAATGTAATAGCCTATATTCTGCATTTCCATCACTTAAACATTTTCTTAAACGCCGTCGGTAAGGGTGTCTCAAACTCCATCGGTTCACCTGTCACGGGATGGTAGAAACACAACAGCCACGCATGCAGACATAGCCGGTGCAACGGATCATCGCCGTTGCCGTATTTCGTATCGCCACACACAGGATGCCCCATGTCTGCTGAGTGGACACGTATCTGGTTCTTGCGTCCTGTTTCCAGTTTGAACTCAACCAACGAGTGCTCCGCCGTACGGGCCAGCACATGCCAATGGGTGATGGCATATTTGCCGCCATTGTCTACGGGCGACGAATAGGTCACATATGCCTTATTGTCCTTCAACCAGTTCTCGATGGTACCGTCATCCTCCATCACCTCACCCGAGCAGACAGCCACATACCTTCTGTCATATACGATGTCGTGCCACTGGTGCTCCAGTGTCTGTTCCGTCTCCATGTCCTTCGCATAGACCATCAGTCCACTGGTATCCCTGTCGAGCCGGTGTACCACATGCGCCGTACATTTCTGACGCGATTTCTTAAAGTAATCGTCAAGCACCGTCTTCACGTTCAGTGTCGAGTGACCTGCCGCCATCGAGAGGATACCCTCGGCCTTCTCCACCACGATCAGCCATTTATCCTCATACACGATCTTCACCCAACGGCTCTTGAAACCCTGTTGGTTACGCTTGGTCTTGCTCACGGCCACCTTCATGCCGGGCTCCAGGGGGAAGTCGAACTGCGACACCGTCTTGCCGTTCACCTTGATGCCACGTCCTTGCAACGTGGCCTTGATCTTCGACTTCGACTGGGGCACGTTCGCCAACAGCCACTCCAACAGAGGCATCGGTTCCTCCACGACGAAGTGGTCGTATTCGCCTTCACGGTTATAACCGTTGTATCTCATCACTGAGGCTGGGGATCAGAGTATCTCAAACAGGTTGGTAAAGCCCGTCATGTTGAACACCTGACGCAAGTCGTTGCTCAGGCCAGAGATGCAGACACGACTGCCTTTGGGCTTGGCTACCTTCAGCAGACCCAGGAACAGGCGCAGTCCGCTCGATGAGATATAGTCCAGTTCCTTGCAGTCGAGCACGATGTCACGTCCGTCACAGTCGTAGAGCACCTGCATTTCCTTCTCTGTCTGTACTGCGGCGGCGGTGTCAAGCCGTCCGATGAAAGCCATTACAAGTTGGTTGTTCTCTTCTTTGAATGATGTCTTCATATTGTTTCTGTTTAATCGTTTTTACTATTTTTCGTCAGTGTCAGGATATTCCGGTTGTTCTCGCGACGGTATTCCACCTTGTCCATATATTGACGTATCAGCATGATACCCAGACCGCCGATGCTACGCTCCTCTACCGACAGCGTGGTGTCCACCTCACCACGGGTGGTGGGGTCGAAGGGTGTTCCGCTGTCGGAGATGGTAACCACCAGTCCCTTGTCGCCAGCCGTCATCTCAATGCAGACATCGCCCTGTGTCCCTGCGGGATAGGCATAGTCTATCACGTTCACCACGGCTTCCTCGATGGCAAGGTTCATCTGCATGGTAGTCGACATGTCGAAACCTGCAGCCTCACAGGCTGCATCGACATGTTCCACCAGCCGAGGCACCTCCTGCACATTGTTGGTCAGTGTCAGGCTAATCCGGAAGTCTTCTTGCCGTTTTCCTTCACTATTACTCATATCGCCTGCAAAGATAGTGTAAATTGAGCGAAATACCAAGAAAAAAAACAAAAAAAACGCCGATACGCTCCACAAAGAGCCTATCGGCGGGGCTATCACTGGGGTCAGGCCCCATTGATAGGTTTACTGGTCGGTGTCATCGGAGCCAGAGCCCGAGCCAGATTCAGAGCCTTCAGATGAACCACCATTACCCGCGGTTTCTGAGCCTGTCGAAGAGCCGTTATCCCCGGTTTCTGAGCCTGTCGAAGAACCGCCGTTGTTCGCGTTCTCTCCAGACTCTTCCTCATCCTTCTTGCCAGCCTTAGGCAGGACGTACATACGATAGTACTTGATGAGCTCGTTCACCTGCGAGATGAGTTCATCGAAGCGATGGGCATCGTCGTCCATCACAGCCGAGGCATTCAGCGCGAGAATCAGGTCGCGATAGGCCTGGTCGGCGTTCTCGCGGGCGGTGGCCAGCGCGGCCTTCTCGATCTGCATGCGCTCGTCGTTGCGGTAACTCATCAGGGTACGCACCTGTTCGTTGGCGGTATTCAACTGGGTAATCAGACTCTCAATGCCGAGTTTGGCGGTACGGAGTTCTGCCTGGGCGTCCGTTGTCAACTCCTGGATCATCTGCTGGAGTTTTCCGCTCTCTTCCGAATAGTTCTCGGCAGGATCCACGTTGTACTTCTTCACGATGTTCCAGAGGTAATCGGCGGCCTCCTTCTTCTCGGTGTCATAGCCGAAACGACTATACATCTTCAACAGGTTGACGAGTTGCCTATAGAGGTTGTCACGGCGGTCGTCCTCGTCGGCGATCTTCTGCGTGTAGTCGCTGGCACGACTCAACTTATAGGCATCGTCCACCGCCGTCACGCGGTCTTTGAACGACGTGTAGACAGGCTCGACCTTGTTAGGCAACTGACTCTGACCCTCTTCACCGGAGTCACAGAAGTCCTTGAACAGTTTCAATACCTGTTGAACATACTCTACGAATCCTGCCATACGCAGGTACTTCGACTTGAAATTCTCAATTTGTTTAATGTTTGCCATAATCTTAATTTATAAATTTGTGAAA
>Ga0247609_10000263_pt1 | contig 76175 bp, 61 predicted proteins | sample 172DNAGHGlowgp2_FD_193487 | JGI IMG/M metagenome (GOLD analysis project Ga0247609, IMG submission 193487) | Sheep rumen microbial communities from Palmerston North, Manawatu-Wanganui, New Zealand - 1728 DNA GHGlow gp2 | ecosystem: Host-associated > Mammals > Digestive system > Stomach > Rumen ...
ACATAATTTCGTTAGTCTTTCTTTATAATGGTCATTTGAAATTGCTGTATTAACACAACCATTCATACTTAAAATATAGCATTTTTTCTTTGCTCTCGTGATTGCTGTATAAACTATTTTTCTTACGAGAAGAATGTTGCTAATTTCATTATCAAGAACTACGAAAACACAATCATATTCAGAGCCTTGGCTGGCATGAACAGTTGAAGCATATGATAAAGTTAACTCATTTACAGTAAATTTATCATATTTCACCAATCTGTCACCATAATCAACAACTAAAAGGTCTTTACAGTCTATATTATCACTGTCTGTTGCTGATTTAATGCTCTGAACTACTCCTGTTTCACCATTAAATACATCTAAATCATAATTATTAACAGTATGACGAACTTTATCACCTACTTGAAAAGGAAATATATCTTCATCAGACCGTTTATTAGATGGGTTTATAGCATTTAATGTTGATTTAAGCTCTTTATTAAGGTTATTTACACCTAAAATACCTTGTTTATACGCACAAATAAGCTGTACATTAAGTAAACCAAATTTTTCTACATTTTGTGTGTACATTTTCTTTAATAGTTCAACTGCTTTACCTCTTTGAACAGACTGTGCAGAGGTACATATAAGGTCCTTAGACTTCAAATCTAATGGTATAAAGTTTCCTTCATTAACCATATTGCTATATTTGATAATATTACTGTCTTCAGCTTGTCTTGTAATATCTCTGAGATAGCAAATATTGAATTGTTCTGAATTAATAATGTCTTCCAAAAGGTTTCCAGCCTGTACTGAAGGTAGTTGGTGTGTGTCACCAACTAAAATTAACTTTGTATCAGCATGTATATGGTCTAAAACTCGTTCAAATAAGCGAACATCAACCATAGATGCTTCGTCAATAAGCACTAATGCATTCCTAGGCACAACAACTTCTTCGTAAGATTCTAAAGAGTTATCTCTAACCTTTAAAAATCTATGAATTGTTGATGCTGGGAAGCCTGTACATTCTGTTAGACGCTTTGCAGCTTTAGCAGTAGGTGCTATAAGGATAACAGTACCGCCACTTCTGTCTATAATACGGATTATAGCCTTAGAAATGGTTGATTTACCACAACCAGCTAATGATGTAATAACACTAAACTGATGTAACAGGCATGAATGTATTGCATCTATCTGGTCTTGGTTCAGTTCAAACGGAAAATTATGTATTTCTTCTTCTATAATCTCGTCTTTATATATGTTAGAGGCTTCAATGTTATGCATTGTAAGCTGTCTAGCAATACTCTTTTCTGCTTCATAAAATTCTGATAAAAATACGTTGCCATCACAGGCATGTATCTTATTATCATTCAATAATTTAGTCAAAGCGTAGTTGTAAAGTTGATTATTTTCAAGCCCTAATGTCTTTAAAAATATCTGTTTTAGCTGTAAATCAGAACAACCAGTAGAACCCCGGAGAACTGATTCACGTGTTAAGACATAAAGCATGCCATACTGAAGTCTATTATCATCATCAGCCTTTACACCAGCTCTTAAAGCAATTTCATCTACTTGATTAAAGGATAATGCTTCAGATTTCACAAGTAATTGATAAGGATTCTCTTTAAGTATTTTTACAGCATCTTTACCAAACTCTTTATAAAGTTGCATAGTTAAAGAGAACTTGTTTAAACCTATTTCAGCACAATATTTAAGTAGTTCTTCCATTTCATAGTAAGATGAAACAGACTTTTTAACTACTTCAAATGTTTTTTCTCCAATACCAGATACTTGTTTTAGCTTCTCTGTATGGTGCAAAACTACATCAATACTATCTTTTCCGAATTTGTCATAAATTTTTTGAGCAAGTGCTTTATGAATACCATTAATAGAGGATTTTGTAAGGAAATTAATAATAGCTTCTTTTGATGAAGAGTCCTCTTGAACTTTATAATGCTGAAGCTGTAGTTGTTTTCCATATTTAGGATGTTCTACCTCTTCAGCAGTTAATGTCAGTTGGCAACCTTCGTAAATTCCTTCAAAGTTACCTGCAACTGTGGTTTCCATGCCAGATTTTAATTTGCCTGTCTGGTTAGGTGCTGTATAATTTATAGCAAATACACCCCAGTTACTCTGACTATTATAGAATATTACCTTTGTTACCTTTGCATCTTTAATTGTTACTGACATCTTGACTCTCTTTCATACTTTATTATGTCTTAAGACAATTATACTACGAAAGAGTTATCTTGTCAAGCAAGACTAAATTGCTATTGTATTAATATCCTTTATCAAAATGTGATTAACTCTGTTATTAGTAGAATAATGACCATAGGAATTTAAGTAAGTGTATGTTTGAGAACTTAAATTACAATAAACAGTTATATCTTGTTCAATACCATTAAAACAGTAAGAGACTGAAGTAATTTTATTTGATTTAATAATAACTGTACTTCCCATATTAGTGCAATTTCTAAAAAGACTATCAATAGAGGTAACATTAGCAGGTATAGTTACAGGTTGATTAAAATTAGAACATTCTCTAAATGTGCTATCCATACTAGTAACAGAATTAGGTATAGTTACAGGTTGATTAAAATTAGAGCAATAAGCAAAAGTATAGTACATACTATTAAATCTTGCATCATCAGAAATTATAACAGGATAATTAAAATTAGTGCAATTTATGAAAGCATTTATAACACATGTAACACTATTAGTTATATATACAGGTGCATTAAATACTGCATCTTGTTCTACAAAGGCATACATGTTAACATTACAAGTATTTCCCGGCTCAAAACTAATAACACTGTGAAAATTACTGCAATTTACTATGAAATTATGTACCCAATTGGTAGTATTTGGTATTTGTATTGCTTGATTAAAATTAGAGCAATTAACTATAAAATTAGATATATTTAAACCATTTGTATGTGGTAATGTTATTGTGTTATTAAAATTAGTACAATTAACAAATGCATTGTATATATTTTTAGTATTTTCTGGAAAATTAGTACGTTGATTATAAGCATAGCAATCTACAAATACATCAGAAAAATTACCATATTGATATGAATTAGAATAACCCGGTGTTCCATTTACAACCATTTTAGGGAAAGTAATTCTTTGATTAAAATTAGTGCAACCATTAAGCATATTATTAAAATACATAAGATATTCACACTCAAATGTAATAGGTTGATTAAAATTAGATGCACCTTGTATAAAACCATTGCACATATTAATTGATATATTAGCGGGAATAGTAATTGGTTGGTTATAATTACTATCACGGAATAAATTGGCTATATTAATATTAGGTCTATTTGGAATGTTAAAGGTACAATTGTAATTTGAACCCCTAAATAAATTATGTATACTATTAACATTATCTGGAATTTCTAACGGACAGTTAAAACTCTGACTATATGCAAATGTACTATCTAAAGATAAATTTGATATCCAATTAGGTACAACAAATGGGTGATTGTATGCACCAGTGTTAGCAAATAATTCCATTACGCAATCATAAGAATTTAATTTACGTGGGATTGTTACTGGGAAATTATAATATTTAGTACCTTTAAACATACCTCTTATATTGTTAGTTTTAGATGGTATATTAAATTCAATATTATAATTTGTACAATTTGTAAATAAACCTGACAAATCTAAATAAGAACTAGTACCATTAGCAAGTTGTGCTTCTGTTGGTAAGTGTAGTTCACTATTAAAATTAGTACAACCTTCAAAGAAATTTTGCAAGCTATATATGCTAGAGTTATTAATAGTTATTGGATAATTAAAATTAGTACAACCCGAAAACATGCCATATATAGATGTTGCCTTATCTGGAATAATTATTGGCTGATTAAAGTTAGTACAACCTGAAAACATACGTGCTGTAGCGGTACAATTTTCTGGGATGTTTATTGGTTGGTTAAATTTTTCGCAACCATTAAATAAATATTCTACAGTACTACTATTTTGTGCTATAGTAATAGGTTGATTAAAGTTAGTACAACCTGAAAAAGTATAGCTCATACGTCTTGTATTTACAGGTATATTTATTGGTTGGTTAAAATTAGTACAATTAGCAAATGCATAATCTAAATCCCCATTAAAATTTACTGGAATATTTAAGTGTTGATTAAAATTATAACAATTTATATATGTCATATAAAGAGACTCAACATTAATTGGTATATCTGGAGTAGATACTAAGTTAGGACAGTTAGCAAAGGTTCCTGCTAAATTATATACATTAACAGGATAATTATATACCGCTTTTAAATTAGTACAATTACTAAAAGCATGAGACAAGTTAGCACTATTATATGCTGTGGACATTACAGAGCCAAAAGACTGAGAGTAAAATAAATTTGCTGTATATCTAATATTTCTAAAATCTACAGAATTTATATTATTATCAAAAGCAAACATTTGTGTTAAATAATAATGACCTTCATTAGCAGTAAAAGTAACATCAGGATTTTCTTCAATATTAAAAACTGGATAGCATATAATATAACCTAAATCACTTTGCTTTGTATAGGTTTCAGCATATCTCCATTTAGAAGAATTTGGAGCTGAATATGTTATAAGTGATAAAGCTCCATCATTTTTTAAAATGCAATTATCTTTACGAGTTGATTCACTATAACCTAAATTTACTAATTCTTTATATATAGAAGTTCTGTCATCTGACCAATTACTTTTAATATTAAAGAAAAATATATGTGCAGGTATAGTAGCATTTTGTGACCAAGGAGTAATGCGGTCTGTAAGAGTATATATCTTTAATCCATATGAAGAATTATACCAACCATATAATCCAGCTACAGCATTATCCATAGAAGTATTTCTAGTAAATGTTGTATTTCTATTATCAGTAGATGCATTATAAGGGAAAAAGTTTACATTAAGACTAGTAGCATAATAATTATTACTTTGATTATATGTTCCACATTGCATACTTGTAGTATATTGATGGTAACTTGTATTTATAGCACATACATCATCTGTTGAGGCAGCAAACCTACCATTTCTCCAAGGACCTCCTGTAAATGGTATACATAAATTCTTTTGTCCAGAATTTTTAAAAGTATTATTAAAATTTGTTACAGTTGTACTTTTTAAATGTACATCAGCTTTAAAATTAGGAGTATCTGCAAAAGTACGATAGAAATTAGTAACACTTGCAGGGATGGTAATTGATTGGTTAAAATTATTACAAGATTCAAAAGTGCCATATAAGGTATTACATTTAAACCCTTCAGCAAAAGTTATAGGAGCATTAAAATTAAGGCAACGTGTAAATGTACCTGTTAAAATATTTACAGAATTAGGTATAGTAATAGGTTGATTAAAATTACGGCAACCTTGAAACATATATCCCATATCATTTACAGAACTAGGTATAGTAACAGGTTGATTAAAACTATTGCACTCTGAAAACATGCTATAAACACTTTTAACACCATTACCAATTGTTACAGGTTGATTAAAACTATTGCAATATGCAACTAAGCTGTCTGCATTCTGAACAGTTCCCGGTACATTAATAGGTAAGTTATATTTTGATTGCCAAAATAAACCTGCAGCACAAATAACATTTGGTGGAATATTTACTGGATAATTAAACATATTACAACTTGCAAATAAACCAGAAATATCCGTAACTTGTGGGGGGATGTTATAAGGGATGTTAAAATACATGCAACTTGAAAATAAATTTGATATATTTGTTACACTATTAGGTATATTTAAAGGTCTATCATTCCAAGGGGTTCCAGCCACCAGATAAGAAATATTTGTTATACCATCTGGAATAACCACTTCTTGATTAAAATTACGGCAACCTTGAAATAATCCTTCAATATTTTTTACATTAGTAGGTATATTTACAGGGTAATTAAAATTATTGCATTGTGCTAACGCACGATTCATATCCTGTATACCTTCTGGAAATACAACAGGTTGATTGAACTGATTACATCCACAAAATAATTGGTAAGCATATTTTACTGTATTAGGTATTGTAATAGGTTGATTAAAACTATTGCAATAAAAGAATAAACTTCTAACATTCACAGTGTTATTAGGGATAACAAATGGCTGATTAAATTTATTACAACTTGCAAACATTGATTCAATATTAACACCTTCATGAATTTCAGTAGGATTATTATAAGAGCTGCATCCATAAAATAAATTAACAGCATTGGTTACTGTATTAGGAATAACTAATGGATAATTAAAAGAGGAACAACCATTTAACATACCAGAAATATCAGTTACCCCATAAGGGATAGTTACAGGGCAATCTAAGTTACGGCAATAATTAAAAGCGTAATACATATTAGTTACTTGACTATTCATGTTAGTAACTTCTCTTAAATTTTGGCAGTAATTAAATGCGAGGGACATATTACCATTCGTAAAAGGTACATCCATTAAATCAATTTTTCTGATTTGTGGTTTATTATTAAAAGGCATATTAGGACCAGAATACCCTGTATATCCACCTAATATAGTGCCTTCATTAGGAACATCTAAATCATTTACAGATGATTGCATTTTATAATTAGTTAAAACTTTGACATCAGCACCATTTTGTAATGTTGTGTTATAATAATCCCAATGGCTTAAATTAGCCCTAGAAGGGTATTTAACGTACAACATATCATATGTAAAAATTCTCTTCATTACCATAATTCATTTTATCCTATTTAACTTAAAATCTAATTAAATAGCCACAGAGTTGATGTCCTTAAGGATAACGTGTCTATTTCTATTTGTTGTGGAAAATCCTTGCTGGTTTAAATAAGAATATGTGGTAGAACTTAAATTACAATAAATAGTTAAATCTTTAGTAAAATCATTAAAAGCGTAAGACATATAAGTAACATTATTAGCCTTTATAATAATAGGTCCACTCATATTAGTACACATATTAAAGCAGAACTGTAAATTATTAACATTAGCTGGAATAGTTACTGGTTGGTCAAAATTAGTACAATACTTAAATGTACCTTCCATATTAATTACTGTATTAGGTATTTCTGTAGGTTGATTATAATTTACACAGTTGTCAAATGTATAACTAAAAGAATTTATTTTATCTGCATTATCAAATATGATTGGAGAATTAAAGTTAGAACAATTAGAAAAAGCGGATGAAATATTACGTATACTATTTGTAATATATAAAGGGGCATTAAATGTATTGTCTTGAGCCATAAAAGCATACAATGAATAATTACCACCAGCTTCAAACATAATTAAACTGTGGAAATTAGGACAATTATTTACAATTCGTTTACAAACATTAACAGTATTAGGAATTGTTATTACAGTATTATAATTAGGACAATTAACAAGAACATTAGATACAGTTAGGTTGGGGGTGCGTGGAAATGTAATTGTACTATTAAATTTAGTACAATTAACAAATGAATATTCAACATTTGTTGCTCCATTTGGAATAACTGTAGGTCTATCATAATCATAACAGTCTGCAAATACATAATCAAACCTACCTATATAGTAGTCACCATATTTTGATGATACAGAATATCCATTAGTAGTATAATTATTAGGGACTGGTGCAGGGAAATTGACTCTTTGATTAAAATTATGACAACCACTAAACATGTAGCTATAATTTAAGATATATGGAGCTTGAAAGTTAATAGGTTGATTAAATTTAGAAGCACCTTGTATAAATCCTAAATAATAGTCATATTCCATATTAGCAGGAATATTGATAGGTTGATTATAATTGCTGTTACGGAATAAGTTCATCATATTAATATTATTTCTATTGGGAATATTAAATGGACAGTTATAATTTGAATTAGCAAATAAATCAAAAGCATTAGTAACATTATTAGGAATATCTACAGGACAATTAAAACTTTGAGTACCTGCAAATAAATTATAAATCTGAAGATTAGCAATCCAATTAGGTATTTCAAAAGGGTGATTAAACGCAGAAGCATTCTCAAATAAACCTTGTATACTATAATTAGAATTTAAACCTTGTGGGCATACTACTGGGAAATTATATGCCGTACCTGCAAACATCCCTTGCATGCATCTAGTAAAATCTGGTAAATTAAATTGAATATTATAATTAGTGCAATTTTTAAATGTATTATTAAAAGTTACTCCAGATACTGGTGGTATATCTTTATCATAATATGAGTTAGGTATTGTAAATGTGCTATTAAAATTAGTGCACCCCATAAAAATATTAGTAAAACTAGTTATAGATGTATTATTAACAGTTATAGGTTGATTAAAATTAGTACAGTTTTGAAAAAGAGTAGATATTTCAGATGCTGTATCAGGAATAATTATAGGTTGGTTGAAACTACTACAACCTTCAAATGCATAACTTAAATAAGTGACATTAGCAGGTATATTTATAGGTTGGTTGAAACTACTACAGTTATGAAACATAGATGACATTTGAGTAACATTGTCAGGTATATTTATAGGTTGATTAAAATTATAACAATTATAAAATAAAGAACTTGTACTACTAACTTTAGATGGAATGTTTACTGGTTGGTCAAAATTATAACAACCACAAAATAAAGCACTTATATCGGTTACATTTTCTGGAATATTTATACGTTGATTAAAATTATAACAATTATAAAATGTGTAACTTAAAGAAGTTACTGTATTAGGTACATCTGGTACTGATACTAAATTATAGCAATTATCAAACATATGATACATATTAACCATATTAGATGGATAATTATATACTGCTTTTAAATTATAACAGTTTTGAAATGCATTACGCATATCAGCACAATTATTAGTAGGTCTTAGCAAAGCTGGAGTATATGAATCTCCATAAGGTCCATAAGCAGGAGGTGCAGTATAATTAATATGATTAAAGTCTACTGAATTTACATACCTGTTACCCTTAAACATATGTGTATAATAGTAATGCCCTTCAATATTGTTGAAAACTACATCACTATTTGTTTCAAGATTTGCAGATGGAAAATAAATAACATATCCAATCTTATTTACACCAAGATACACTTCAGAATATCTCCATCTAGCAGAATCTGGGGTTGTATACTGTATTAGCGAAGGTATAGTATCTCTTTTTAATAAACAATTATTTTTACGAGTTGACTCAGAAAATCCTTGTGAAGTAAAATAATTATAAATCTGAGTTCTACCATCAGTATAATTGCATTTTATATTATAAAAGAATAATTGCTTTATACCTTCAGAAGATGTTTGACCATTTATATAATCAAATAACGTCCATACTTTTAATCCATATGAAGAATTATACCAACCATATAATCCTCTGTCTGGGATGTCTAAATATGTATTTCTATTAAATACTGTATTTGTGTTAAATCTACTAGGATTTTGAAAATTATAAATAGTAATACTATTCATAAGATGTTGTTGGTCATTATAGTTATAATTGGAAATAGCAATTTTATTTGCCCAATCAGGTGTAGGCATAAATATTACGTCTGTTGTAAGACCTGTAAATCTGCCATTAGTTAAAGGACCTCCTGTAAATGGTATACATAAATTCTTTTGTCCAGAATTTTTAAAAGCCAATTCCATATTTGTTATAAAATCACTGCTAATATGTAAATCTGCTGTCCAATTTGGTGTGTCATTAAAAGCATAATATAAATTAGTTACTGTGTTAGGTAAGTATAATTCTTGATTAAAATTAGTACAACCAGAAAGTATACCATATACTGATTCAAGCTGTGAATTAGATGCAAAAGTTATAGGAGCATTGAAATTTTTACAACCACCTAATAATGAAGATACACTTTTTACAGAATTAGGTATAGTAATAGGTTGATTAAAATTAGTACAACCTTGAAACATTTGACCAATATCTTTAACTGAATTAGGTATAGTAATAGGTTGATTAAAATTAGTACAACCTTGAAAAGCACCATATAAATTTGTTACACCGTTACCAAAGTTAACAATAGAATTAAAATTAGTAGAAGAATAAAAAATATAATAAGCGTTCCTTATATTATTAGGTAAATTTATTGGTAAATTAAAATTAGAACAACTTGAATATAAGCCAGAGCATTCTGTTACATTAACAGGAATGTTTAAAGCTATATTAAAATTGCTACAACTAGAAACTAAATTAGATATATCTGTTACTTGTGGTGGAATAACCCATGGTATATTAAAATATTTACAACCTGAAAATAACCCATAAATATTGGTAACACTATTAGGGATATTTAAAGGTCTATCATTCCAATTAGTGTAAGCTAATAAATATCTGATATTTGTTATACCTTCTGGTATAATAGTTTCTTGATTATATTGATAGCAACCTTGAAATAATCCTTCAATATTTTTTACATTAGTAGGTATATTTACTGGGTAATTAAAATAGTTTCTGCACTGAGATAATGCATAGGACATATCTTTTACACCTTCTGGGAATACAACAGGTTGATTAAAATTATAGCAATAACCAAATAAATTAGACACATTAGTAACTGTATTTGGTATAGTTACAGGTTGATTAAAATTAGAACACCCATTAAAAACACCTGCTATATCAGTTACATTAGCAGGGAAGGTAAATTCACAATTATACCTATCACAAGAATTAAATAAATATTTAATTGATGCACCTTCTGGTACTGTTGTCGGACAATTATAATTTCTGCAATAAGAAAATAAATAGTCTGCATTAGTAACTGTATTTGGTATAAATAAAGGATAATTATATTGCTCGGCTTGACCAAGCATTTTAGAAATATTAGTTACCCCATAAGGGATAGTGACAGGACTATTAAATCTTTGACAATAATTGAAAGCACCAGCCATGTTAGTTACTTGACTATTCATGTTAATAACTTCTCTTAAATTAGAGCAATAATAAAATGCCCAGCTCATATCACCATTGACAAAAGGTACATCCATTAAATCAATTTTTCTGATTTGTTGGTGTTGCATAAAAGGTGTAGAACCTTGAGTACCTGTATAATTGTTTAATACAGTACCTTCATTAGGAACATCTAAATCATTTACAGATGACTGCTGCAAATAGTTTCTTAAAAGTGTAACTTCAGCACCATTTGCCAATGTTGTGTTAACATAGTTCCAATGGCTTAAATTAGCCCTAGAAGGGTATTTAACGTACAACATATCATATGTAAAAATTCTCTTCATTACCATAGCTAAATTAACCCAACCTTTTTATAAAATAATAACTATGCTTCGCCTTTAGTTAATAAACCGCATACCCATTTAGAATTTGCTTTATCCCATTCCCAGATTAAGTTATAACTACCAGTTGCAGAAAGGTTTGGTGCTTTTTTATTAATATAATATGTTGTACCAACATTTATTGTTCTTATTGAAGTTAAATTTAACTGTAGAATAATTTGGTTTAATATTGTAGTATCATCTGGTTCAGCCAACGTAATAGTAACATTTCCAGTTGGAGTCATGCTATAAACTTTTCCAGCTTCTAATGTAGGTGTATTAGAAGTTAAAGTAACAATATTTTGTTTAATATAATTTGTTAATTCAGTTTGTAAGCTAGTCCAGTTATCTTTACTTACATAATAAGCAATAGCTTCAATCTTACTTAAATAAGTGCTTGACAGACCACTTTTAGGTGCATACAATTCTTCAGCATCAGCAGTAGTTAAGTAATTACTTAAAGCTGATGTGTCTGCTTTAGCATTCAAAGCTGTTTGAGTTGCAGTTGATATTGGCTTATCAAGGTCTGCCGTATTATCACAGTTTCCAAGACCAACGTCAGCTTTTGAAACATTTTCCATTGCCGTCTTAAAGGAAGCTCTATCTATAGCTTTTGTACCTTGAGCAGTTTCGATAACAAATAAATCATTATCTGTTACTGTACTAGCTCGCTGTAAATCACTTATTTTTATGTACTCAGTCATTTCTTATAACCTCTTTTTATGCAACCACACTACGTAAGAATGCAAGTCCTGTGTTAGTAGTAATTATTTTTCCGTCATCTGTACGGATTGCGTCTTCATCTAATGGATTTATAATTCTAAATGTAATACCCATAAATTTAGATTTATATGTGTTCATTACGGATTCCAGAACACCATCCATTGTTATTGTACCTTGCAGGACAGCTTTTTCAGTGTCATAACCCTGTTCATCTATACCTGTTAGGTTTTCATAAATAAAATCTAATAAATCAAAACTTTGAAGAGTCCAATTTATACCAACTAATCTTAACTTAGCAACATTTGGTGCAGATTCAAAGATGTCTTGAGTATCTAAATTAGTATTTTCTAATACTAATGTAGTAATATTATTATAACCACATTCAAAATCTTCAATATTCATCTGATTCTTAATTGTTAAGTTAGTAATTGTATCTGGTAAATATAAGTGACGAATACGACCACCATCTGCTAACTTAACTGAAGAAAGTGAAGTACCTTGAGCTTTTAAGGTTGTTAAACCTGTACAACCTGTTAAATCTAAAGCACCATCTAAATTTGGACAGTTTCTAATATCTAATGAATTTAATAGGATATTATTACCTAATGTCAAACTGTGTAAGTTTGTATTACTATAATTACCACCAGCACCAATTTTTAAATCTGTTAATTTTACTGCTGAAGATACATCAATAGTACCTGCGTATAATGGTGACATGTCACCAATTGACGTAATTTTATCAGCACCATAAACGATAGTTTCGGTATCGTTGAACACGTTACCAGCAGGTGGACTTAATGTCATAGGCACATTGTGTGTCGCTTTACCACTTACAACATAACTACCATATTTAATTCTTAAATATTGGTCTATGAAAGATGTTAAGGTAATTTGACCACTTGGTGCAACATCTTGCCATTCTGTTGGTGTATATAAACGCATTGTTAAATAGTTAGCTTTATAAGCAGATGCAGTATATTTTGAATCCATATACTTAAATCTGTTCATTAACCACCATTTAATATGGTCAATTCTTGAACCTTGAGCAGTATATAAGTAAGTCGCAATACCATCTTCAAGTAATGGTGATAAATATTTGAATTCAGCGTCTTCATTATACTGAGCTTCGCAGATTTTAGCAATTTGTTCATCATATAATACAGACATTACTCTTTCATATGATAATTTATTGCTATTTCTAAGGCTATTATACAATTCTTCAATTTCAGCAGGAAATGCTCTCTCAACCATATTCCATAATGCTGAATTTTCACCGTTATATACATTCTGTGAACCAATAACGTCATGGTATTCAATATCAAAATTGAACTCGTTGACACCTTCGTTGTTTAAACCTAAACCTGTGTCCATATCGTAGAATACTAGGTACCAAACATCTCCACCATAATTGTTAAGGAACATGTTCTTAGCACGAGAGTCAACCATACCAAAGAATTCAGATAATATGTAATAGGTTAATAAATAGTTTATATTAAAGTGGCTTGAACATTCATCTCTGAATTTAGCAACCCTATACTCTCTGCTATCGTGGGTATATTCAACACCTTCATATGTAACAGGTTCAACTAATTGACCACCTGTATATTTATTGCTATCACAACTTACAACCCAACTTACAAGTTGATGTAATTTAGTTGTATCAGTATAATCTTTAGGATATCTAGCTTCAAAGTCAGTTAATACAGCTTCTTCATCTGAGAAGTCATCAGATAAAAATTTAGTTCTATCAGAGGTGTTGTTACCAAATTCCCATGATTCACAACCTTCTGTGAAACCAAATGTATTACTACTTTCCTTATCATTGTTGAAGTTATATACACCAAAGTACTCAAAATCATCTTCAACTGTAGGTCTATAATAGATTGCTATAGGGAAACCATCAATTGTAGTTCTGATTTTATTATTTGTTACTTGTGGTGGTGTTAAATCAGTGTACATACCATTGAATAGTTTAGCAAAACCAGTGTTGTGTGCGTGAGAAGATTCCATATAGTCTGCTTTCAAGGTAAATACTTTTTCACCCGGAGCCCCAGCTCTTAAACTATAACTTTGAGGCATTTTACTAATTTTATAGTTCTTTTTCGGATAATATTGTGAAGATGTACCTTGAATATCCAGTGTAACATTTTCCATTTCAAAGTTACGAGACGTATCAGTAGCATTTTCATATGTTACAATAATTGTCTTTTTATCACCTTTAACAGAAGGTAACTCACCTGTAAATGTCATGATAGGTAATTGGTTCAAGATTTTGTTGAACACAATGTTACCATAGTTATCATAAATGTCATTTCTGTTATAAGCTGCAATCTGGTCTGCAAACTCTGGGATATCAGCAATATAGTTTTTCAATACGTCATGTGATGATAATGGGGCATCATAAACACGCATAGAATAAATGTAAATACCACAGGTTGCACTACCTATTGTAATATCAACAGGATTTAACTGAGCAAAAGTATCATCAGCAGGATATTGAGTCAAACCTGAAAGAACACCATTTAAGTATGTATAAATAAGTCTGTGTGAAGTACGAGCTTCAATTACAAATGTAATTTTAACTCTTTCTTCTTCTTTGAACTTAATATTAAGTGTTGACTGTTCTGATTTTAGTATTGCGGACTGTGTGCCAATTTCAATACCTCTGTTACCACTCATACAGCTAAGTAATGTAGAATCATAGTTAGCAACATCAGTAACTTCAAAATCAATTTCAATAGTTTTACCGTTTACACGGAAATCTGAACCAAATATTTGTAGAGGTATAGTTAAAGAAGCACCATTAGATACTTTTAAACCATTATCAAGCCAACCATTGTTAATCCAGTTGAACCCTTGGAGATTACATTGAATATTACCATAAGTCCATTCATTTCTGTTTACATCAGAGTTCGTTCTACCTAAAGCAGATAATTGGAAAGTTAAGTTATCTGTTACTGGGTCAACATCAATATTTAATGCTTCTACATCTATATTAAATGATTTTTCTACACCATTAGCAACAATTTTAATAGTATGTTGTCCAGATTCATTAAGTTTATAGTACCAATATTTACGTGTTCTATCAACCGTCATCTGTGTCTTTGACACATTATCAACAAGTATTTCAACGTCTGTTGTATATGACGCAGTTGAATAAACAATAAAGTCTAATCTTAATGTTTCACCTTGTGTAAAATCTGTATCACGGAAGTTAGATGTAATTAAAGTACCAGAACCATCAATATACATAACTTCATAGAATAATTTATTTGATTCAACTTCTTCATCACCATTAACAACACCAGTAGCCCATACTTTCAAAGTATGAATACCATGAGTTAATGTAATAGTTTTAGTCTGAGGTCTACCAGAGTTAATAACTGTATCTGTTGGTAGTGCCACACCATCTACTTCAAAGTGAATGGTTTTTTCCAAAGCACCTGTAGGTGTATATCTAAAATCAATAGGACCTGTGTAAACAATATCAGGGTCAAATGAAGATGATATTGTTAGGTCAATTGTGTTAATAGTGAAGAATAATGAACGAGCTGCACCATAAATGTCTGTTACACGAATCTGTACAGAGTTAGTACCAGCTCTAAAATATTTCGAAGGATTATAACTATATGTACCATTTTGAGGTAAACGAGAAGTTTGTCTCGCTACATTATTAACAACATATGTTACCGTTGCAGGCTGGTCCTGTTCATCAGTATATTCATATCTTAATGATATTTCGGAACCAGTAGGAATAGTAATATAGTTTTTATCCATTAAAGAGGTTAAAACGAAAGTGACACCTGTGCCACCCCCACCGCCACCCCCGCCAGAGCCAGCTTGAACTTCAATACCATCAGAAATGATATTACCATCAGAAGTAAGATAAAGTAAACCATCTGTAAATACTAAACCATTACCATATGCTTGTAATGTTTGCGTAAGGTCTGCTGGAGATATATATTCTGGAAATGTAAAGTTTAATATTACATCAGAGTCAGTACCTACATTGGTAACAGAAAATTCGTCACCCATTGTAGATGTACCTAATCTAACAGTTGCATCATGCCCATTTGTAACTTGGAAGGTGGAAGTTCTTCCATCAGTATATGTTATTGTATATGTATCAACTAAACCAGATGTTCCAGTTTTTTCAATAGATGTAACTCCATACCCTCTATACCCTCTTGGACCTGTAGGACCAATAAGGGCTGGTATAGATACCCATTCATCTCCAATTTTAACACTAAGTATATTGCTCACTAACCTATTCTCCGAAAATAAATTCAAATTAAAATTTAATAAGTCAAATGAGCATATTATTCAAAATCACGCTTGCGTAGATTCTCACATTCCTGAGTTTCAAAAAATAAGGTCATTGCTTCTGGTTTAATATCTAAAATTAAAGCAATATTATCAACACATTTATCTGCTCTACTAAATTCTAGTGCTTTTAAATCAATGCGGAGTTTTTTAGGGTCTAATTTATCTGCAAATCTTTCAGCAGCTAATTCACAAATATCTGTGAAGTCTTTACCAAATATTTCATATAAACCACTTTCGAATACAGTAACAGGTAATTTTAATGCATGAATTCTTTCATAATCCATACGTCTTCTGCATTCGTCAATTGTTTCATCATAAATCATAGTTTCAACGATATATTTATCATCTTCAGTATATTCAAAATGATGTAACATTTCTGGTCTGCGTGCATTCATGTCATCATGCCTTATCAAAATTTTCCAACCATCCTGCTCCATTAACTTAGGACTTTTGTTGTAATTAAGATAAGGACCATGATTCATAGGTGCATATTGTAATTCACCATTTACTAGTTTTGCATAAGTATCTGTCATTAGTTCTCTCCATTGGTGGTATCTTTTGATTTCTTTTTGTTAGCTTTAGCTTCATCATCAGATACATCTTTTTCTAATTTATCAATAAATTCATATATACTGATACTAGGGATAATACCGTACAATTTGTTGCCCATATAGCAGTTTCTGATAACATTATTATATGCTTCAACAAATGCTTCTTTAGGTATTCTATCTTTAATTTCTCTATATATCTCTTTATAATATAATTTACAAGATTGCCAATTCTGATTTGTAAATCTATCATCACGAACTTCAGTTTCCATAAAGTATTCATACAGATTCATAAGAGTTGCAACCTTTTCATAAAGGATAGCACCATTAAATGGGTTTCTCTTCTCAGCTTCTTTAAATGCCCAAATCATATTATCAGTGTAACCAACAAATGATTGGTCATAACTATACTGACAATCATTTATTCTTGTTATAGAATTCGGATTAGTATGCCAGTAATAAACAACATCTGGAATAAAATTAATTTGTTGATTTTGACTACACATTAATTTACAAAGCATGTTGAAGCCATTATCTTCATTAGCTCTTGTATCATTCATTCTAATATTATGCTGGTCTAAGAACGCACGTTTGTACATTTTACCAAACATCCAAACTGTATCATTTTGGTGAGGTAAATAAACTGGGTTACCCGTATTAGGGTCTTCAGCTTCCTGTAAGAATGTACCTATACAAATTACAAATACAGGATTTTCCAATAATCTACGTCTCAACAAACTTAATGCGAATGCACCTGAGAAAGTGTCATCTGCATCAATCCAAGTAACTAAAGGATTTGATGTGTTTTCATAACCAAATCTTCTTGCTGTTCCCGGACCAGAGTTTTTCTCTAATTTAACTTCTTTTATTTTTACAAATGGTGAAAATTGAGTAATAATTTCTGAATAATCTTTATCGTCACCATCATTAACCAAAGTAACCTCTAAATCGTCTACAATGTCTTGACAAATAATACTACCTAATAATCTAGGAAGTGTTTTGTGTGCTTTATAGCACGGTACAATAATATCAATCTTTTGTGTATTCATAGAGTTTAAATTCCCCCTCTTTTAATCCATCTCTTCTTATAATTACTAATATTATACCATGACAACCTTATCTTGTCAAGTAGTATAATAAACTATTCACCCGGCTCCTGTGGTTCTTCTTGACCTTGTGGGTCTGGTTGTTCAGGTTCCTCTGGCTCTCCTTGACTCGGTGGGTTTATTGGATTTGGTTCTTCTGGGTCTAATGAATCAGCATTAGGGTCTACAGGACCAAAACCTTCACCACTTGGGTCATCTATAACTTCTGGGTGCGTTAAGGTTGACATAGTATAAATAAACCTACTTGCAATGGTAGAACCATCTGCGGTATAAGTAATCTTTACTTGTTGACCTCTACTCATAGGAACTGGTGGACAATAAATAATTGAATTTGCCACTGGTGCCGTTCCACCTGTAAATATCATAGATTTATTTGTTAAAGTTTCATGAGTGCCATCTATTTGAACATACTGACCAGCTTGTGTAGCTCTTTTAGCAATAACTAAATAACCATGATTATCAGCTTCAAATATAACACCTGTATATGCTAAATCAAAATCTTTGTAATACCCTGTCATAGGAAGACTTAATGCACCTATTAAACTTAATTCTCCATTTGCATCTACCCAGACTTTAACACTTTCATCTTCTGGTTCCTCTGAACCACAGTAAACACCAGAGTCTCCAGTGTCGCCCTTATCACCTTTATCACCTTTAGGTATAGTAAAATCAAACACTGCATTATTATTAGTTCCACTATTTGAAATAATAGCAGTAGTGCCGGGGTCTCCCATAGACACGGTTCCAACCCTTAATGTTGCCCCCGGACCAGTATCACCTTTTTCACCTTTATCACCTCTTGGAATGGTAAAGTCAAAAATTGCTTGGTTAGCTGTACCTCTGTTTGTAACTTTAGTATGTGAACCCGGAGTACCTGTTGAGACAACACCAACCCTTATGGTTGCAGCCAACCCCGGCTCACCTTGGTCACCTTTATCACCTTTTTCACCCCTTTCACCAGCGACACCATACAAACCTGATATATAACTTGCAACTAAGGTTGCATTATTTGGTAAAGTTGAGCTAAAATGCAAAGTTTGACCATCTTCATCAAGTGTAAAAATACTTGGAAGTTGGTGAGAACCATTGACATATAAGTCTACCATTGCCTTATCTGATGTAGGGTGACTTAATTTTACCTGTGTAGTTGAAGAATTAACAGAAAAAGTATCTTTAAAGATATCAATTTCCTTTGGAGTCATATTGTGCCAACCAAGTGAACTGTTACCAACTTTCTTGATATAAATTTCACCTACAGCAGAATCAATATAAAAAGCACCAACATTAGCTTCTACAACACCTTCAGGGTCACCCTCGCCAGACATAGCAATAGATTTATCCATTGCACGGTTAGGAATTTTAGTAGTAATTAAATTACCTTCACTATCATATTGCTGTAATTCTACATAATGTGGTTCTGTATCAAGGAATATTTCATGGAACTTATCAACCATATTAACAGAGTTTGTTAATAATTCTGCAAGGTCTCTTGTTACAACATTGACATTGGCATTAATAGTTCTCTGAATATCTGATGTAAGCTGTTTTAACTCTTCAACTTTTTCATCAAGAGTCAATTCTTCATCATCTACAACGTCATCTAGGTCATCACTTAAATCACCTAAATCACCAATTTCATTATTATTTTCATCTAAAATTATATCATCTTCTTCTGGCATACTAGGACCCCTTAAAATAAATCTAATCTAAAATATAATTTATAAAGCCAATACCACTTTCTTATCACATATAGCACAACCATCATGGTCTGAATAACATTGATAAACATTAGAATGACCACATGGTAGTAGCTCTATTTCTTTTAAGGATTTGTCGCAATCTAATTCTTCTTTAAAATCAGAACTTCTATGAAAAACAACATTTCTTAAACTTTCATCATTAAAGTTTTTATGTAACTCTTCAGCTTTTAAATCATTACTAAATAAATTCTGATATGACTCTAAACCTTCCCTTTCCCTATACTTAAGGAGAAATTGCATAAACTCCATTCGTGTTGGGAAGAAATCATAACCCATTTCATTATTAATTTCAGCTCTGGTCATATTGCACTTATCGTCTGGTTTTACAGGTGTTTTAAAGAACACGTGAGTGTCGTATTTTTGTTCAAAAGCATGGATATCTATATCATCTCTAAGATATGCTTGAATAAAACTACCAGTTAATATAGAAGTAGTGTTAATTCTAACTTCTGGATATTTCTTGTGAATTAAAGCCATATGTTTTTCCCAATTCTTTAGCATATTAAAAGTATGAAATCTACCTATAATATCATATGAAGTTAAAATCCATAACTTATTTTTCTGTTCTATTTTATTAATTGCTTCATAAAGGTCTTTCTGGTCTCCAATAGTTAAAGTTGCGTTCAACCAAAGTTCGTTTATATCACCTTCAATTAACATACAATTTGAGAGGTCTATGAGGGTCATGAATGCCCTTTTAACCTCTGGATTATGTAATTGTCCTTGAAAGAACTCTCCACCAATAAAACCTAGCGTAGACACCTCACCTTTCTTTAAGTTTAACAACTCAATAATAGTGGTTGTCAAAGCCTGCAATTTCATTTTATCTGAAGTTTTAGTTATATTATGACCTAATGTGCAATAATCACAAAAGTTATTACATTCCTGCCATAATTCATATTGAAGTATTTTACTCATTGTCTTCCATAAATAATTTAATTCTATCTAATAATTGATGCACTAATTTTATAGCATCTTCTGCCATTTCTGGGAATGTCATATATTGAGAACCTCTTAACCTTATATAGAAGTTTTCACTTTTATTATAATCACCAGATTCTAACCTAACTTCTTTATCTTTACATTTTTCATAAAATGTCTGGCTGTACGCCAACCGAGGTGGACAATCTATTTGTAAAGAGAATATGTGAGGCACACTGTCTGGAAGTAATTTAATATAAGGTTTATTAATATACTCAATAAATTCTTCCTTCATTATTTGAGAAAAATAAGATAATTTAACTTGACGATTAAGTATTAATTTTAAAGCACCTATGTAAATCCATAACCAATTCCAGTATTTTTCACCAAAGGTTTCCTCTGTTTTAGACCACATTAAGCCCATGTCCCATCTTCTAATTAAGGCGTGAGCTGTAGATAAAACATAGTCAAACATAGTATAATCTCTAGGAACAAGGAAGAGACCATGTACATCATCAATGACAGTGGTCACTTCCAGTCCCTTTGACTTAAGGAAGGTAAAAAGTTTTTCATAAAATCTCTGTGGAGTTATTTCTCCAGTAGTGATTTGTGTACCTATAATATAGACAAATGCTTTCTTATAAGTCTTTTTCATTAATGCTTCTTTAACTTGACTTAAATTTAAAGAATCTATACCGTTATAATAATGAAGTATTACATGGTCTTTTTCTTCTCTATCAATCCGTTTTATAGCAGCTTTAACGGCATCATGTTCTACTACAGATGTAATAAGTAATGTATCTTCATCTACGTGTTTATCAAATAAGTAATTTATGAAATCAGTAGCGGACTTTTCGACATAAAGTTGATGGTTCTTAAGAGTATGTCCTAAAGGGACCATACTTCTTAACATATCCTCGTAACAAGCCCAAGTCTTTTTATCTTCTCTTCTTTCATCATAAGGACATTTTTTATTTACAGCTTCAAGCTCTTCTCCAGCGAGCCGTTCATAATTTATCCACCATTCAGTTAATTTATTCAACTATATTACCTCTTTTTAATCGTAACATATGAGTTACCATTTGATTCAAAAATTGTTTCATAGTAATAGTCTATATTAGTATCACCAATAACTTTAATTTCGCCATTATCATAAATAATTTGTTGTCCTAAAGCACCTATTTTAAAAGCATCTGATGTTTCGTCACAGTTGCACTTATGGTATCTAGCTAAAGAGGCTATGATTGTATCTTTTTTGAAGGTATAATCTTCATCACTGGAATTATAAATTGAAATGATAATAGGGTCATCTTTAGGCCAGTTCATTTCATAAGGTTCACAAACAACATATAAAGGTGAATCTTCCCCTTCAATATATTCGCTCACAATACACTCATCTAATAAATCAGTTATATCCACATACAATTGAGTATCAAACTGAACTTTAGTATGTGCAGGTATAGTTAAATCTTGATTAAGTTGTATTAGTTGTTTTCCAGATATACTTAATGATATACCTTCCTTTTCAACTAATGTAACAACTTCCCCTTTATTTATAACAGTAATCATTTTTAATTCTCTTACTTTAAAATATATTTATTCTATTCCCATAGCTTCTTTATCACATAAAACGCAACCATCACAGTCACAATAAGCATGATAGGCTTTTAAGTGTCCACATTCAGCAACCTCTGTCTCATTTTTATGCTTTTCATCATCTATTTCTAATTCAGCACCACGGTCTTTATGCCTAACATTTTTAACCATTGACTCACTAATATCATTACCATTTCTATAAAGCAAATCTGCTCTGTACTGAATATTAAAAAGTTTGTCCCAATTTAATGCACTTTCCTGCATTCTAAATTTACGTAAGAATTCAAGGAATAACTTACGTGTGGGGACAAAATCTGTTTTATACTTTTCGTTATACTCTTGGGGTGTTGTATCTTCGCAACCTACTTGTTTAAAGAAGAAAGTTGCGTGATATTCTTTTCCCATTTGTTGAAATGATATTTCATTATTCAAATATTTTTTAATACAATCTGTAGAAAGTATTGTAGTAATATTAAACTTAATATCTGGGTAAAGTTCATGTATGTGCTTCATATGATATTTCCAATTTTCTTCCATTTTAGGTGTATGGAACCTACCTTGGGTATCATAAGAAGTTAAAAGCCAGAGTTTATCTGTATTACCTTCAAATAATTTAATAGTGTCATAAAGGTCTCTTTGGTCACCAATAGTTAATGTCATATAAATCCAAACTTGCTCAATATACCCATCACGAAGTAATTGAGCAGTTTTTTCCATTAATGACATAAATTTCATACGTAATTCTGGAGTATGCAATTGCCCTTGAAAGAATTCTCCACCAAGATATGAAATAATATTATACTCTGGGTAATTATCTAAATTAGAAATCTCTGTGTATGCATTATCCATAGAATACATCTTCACTTTATCTGGGGTATGCCTATTATTTGTACCTAAATAACAAAAGGTACAACGGCTGTTACACTCTTCCCATAACTCAAATTGCATTATTTTATTAGCCATAAAATACTCCTTCATCTAAAGCAATTAAGTCACAAAGCATACATTTATTACTATCTGCATAGCAACGATAAAGAACTGAATGACCACATTCTGTTATTTCTTCTTTTCCATCTGTAAGTTTAGGTTGTGATGTAATACTATCTTTATGTATATCTTTGAGTCCAGTCCATTTATATGTAGCAGAATTCATTGTTGACTGCATAAATGATACATATTCATGATAATAGTTAGCCTTTAACCATGCCAGAAAATCAAATAAATCTGTTCGCTTAAAAAAGAAATCATCTAACTTCTTCCCTGTATGAATTGGGTGCGGATATAACAGACAAAGCTGATTTCCCGGCATGATAATGTCAATTTCTTTAACTATATCTTGACCTTCTTTCCAAAGGTTAATAACATTTTGAGTAAGTATCATCTGAATACCGAGACAATAATTATACTTATTATGTATTAGGTTCACATTGTCAATAACCTTTAATCTGTCTTCTTCATTTTTATATCTATACTTTAAGTCATAAGAAAAGTTAAGGTCTATTGCTTTGGTGCCACACGCATCAACTATTTTATCCAATACTCTCATTAAGAACTCTGGATTATATAATCCATTTGTGACAGTAGAATATTTAACATTAGGATTAGGTGACTTCTTGAGGACCTTTTCTATAATTAAATCTATCAATTCAAGGAATGAGTCCTGTAACTCTCTGTCCTCTATAAAATAAAGTTCCCCACCTAATAAAGATATTCCATCAGCAAATTTACCTTGCCAATCTATATAATCAAGGTTTTTCTTAATTCGCTCTAATCTCTTCAATTGTTTTTCTTTACTGTATGGTATTCTCTCTTTTCTTAAACAAAAGTCGCAAGCATTGCAACAATTAGCCCACACAGAGTATTGTAACACATTACTCATATCTAAATTATATCATAATTTTATTAACTTGTCAATTCCATAAAGGCTACTACAATATCTCTCATCTTTTCATCTGAATCAATAAATCCAATATCATATTTTCTGGTTCTATCTCTTAACTGACATCTGCCTTCAGTCAATCTGCGACCTATTGCTACAGACCTTAAGCCATCTTCATGGTAATGTAATTCATCTGAACGGTAATCCATAGAGAATAATTTATTGAAATCTAACACGCCATTCATCTTTTGAAGAAACTTAATAAATGATGCTTTAGTTGGAAAAAATCCGGGGAGTTCTTTTTGACATTCAAATTTATCTTTGAAATATAAACCAGACGAAGGTTCTATAAAATCTAATGAACAACGAAATACCTGTTGAAATAATTTAAAATCAAACTTTTCGTTAATTACAGCGTCTATTAAATGTTGCGTCATTATCATTTCAACATGTAAATCAACTTCTGGATAATTATTACCTAGCCATAACATATTTTTCACCCAAAGCATTCTTTCATCTGTATTTTTAAATCTATATTCATAATCCCATGAAGTACATAATACGATTTTATCAAGGATATTATAAGTCTTTTTAAGAGCTTTTAAGACTGGAATAAGATAATCTCCTATGTTATAAATAAGATTTGTTGTAATAAATATCTTTTTAGGATTAAGCTCTTTGCATAATCTAATAATAGTGAAAAAATCTACCATATTGTATTGAGCTTCACCATTAAAGAATTCACCACCAATTAATCCTATGCTATCATATTCATTAGGTTTTAACTTCTTTAATTGTTCTATAACATAATGGCACGATTTATTTTTATCTACAGGCATTTGCCCTCTGTTAAAACAAAAAGGACAATGCTGTGAACAATCTTTCCATAATTCAAATTGTATAAACTTATTCTTCATTCATCATCTCACATAATGCTATGCATACATCTTCAATACTGTCATCACAGTCTATAAACCCTGTGTCAAATTTATGGTCTGGGTCCAGACATTCAGTTCTAAAACCTTCTACACGTCTGTCTTTTTGGCACACAAACTGACCAAGGTCTAACTGATACCTGCGACTTGAACGTATCTCATTTGAAATAAGGCAGCGTATGTCAACATTTTTCTTTTCAATACATTCCTGTTTTAAGAATTTAATGAATTTTTCCTTTGTTGGGAAAAAATTAGGGCACGCTTCTTGAATTTCATACTTATCTTTATAATACCAGCCACTTGTAGGTTCTATATAATCTACTCTTGATTTATAATAGTTGCTGAAATAAGCAATATCAAAATCTCCGTCTAATACTTTATCTATGAAATCACCTGTTAATATAATTTCAATATGCGTTCTAATATTTGGGAATTCTCCGTGTAAAAATTTCATATTGTTTCTAAACAAGCGTTTCTTAGGTATTCCATTCTTGTACCCATCAAATCTCCATTTAGTATCATAAGAAGTACATATTAAGACCTTATCATCTACTTTCATTTCTTCAAAGAAGCATAATAGAGGTATTAAGTGCTTACTCATGTCATAGATTAGATTCGTTGCTATATAAATCTTTTTAAAGTGCATACAACAAATCTTACGCACTACTTTATAGAAAAGCTCATTGACTTCTGGGTCATCAAGCTGGTCGTCAAATATTTCCCCACCTATCAAACCTACTTCATCAAATTCTTTCACCTCTGGGTCATCTAACTTTTCTAAAATGAAATTAAGTGCATACTTTTTATCAATAGGAATCTGGTCTTTACAAAGACAGAATTCACAGCCATTATTACATTCTGACCAGAGTTGATATTGAAGGAATTTACTAGGTGCTTTATATCTATCCATCTATGTAACCTCCAAACATATCTTCAAGGTCACAGCAGAAACAAGTACCTTCCCTACTATATTTTTTAAAATTCACAGCGTGACCACACTCTGGAGATAATTCACAGCTACAGAACTGAAATTCGCCATCTTTGTACATATATAGCCATTTCTCTTGTTTTATACACATATTAGGTACATACTTTTTAAGATAGCCGGGATTAATTTTTTCCATCCACCATAATGTATTAAATATAATTTGTTGACTTGCAGTAAGTTTGTCATCATAAACAATATATGGAAGTAAATTAACCCAACAATTATTTTTATTCATAAATTCTATAATATCAAATTGTCCTGTAATTATTGCTTCACAAGTTGGTTTGGTTAATATCATATTAGTAACAATAGGCATTTCTGGATATTTTTCTGCTATTGTTGCAAGATTTGTTAGCATTACATTTTTATCATGCTCAGTCTTAAACCTTCCTTCAATATCATAAGAAGTAGTAAATTTAACTCTTTTCAATAGTCCAGCATCTTTTAGTTGTTCAAGAGTATCATACAACCCATTAATATTAAGATATATAAGGTTTGTGTTTAAATACAAAAGGTCTATAATTCCTTGTTTCATAAACTGAACTAACACAAAGAAAAAGGTTGATAATATTTGAAAGTCTGATGGCTTATCAAATATTTCCCCACCACAAACCAGTATATGACTACCTTTTTCAAATTTATCTGATTTAATAAATTCAATTACATCATTTAATATTTTAAGTCTTTCATCATGATTATATAAACGAGGGTTTTCTCTCTGCCAACAAAACTTACAATTATTGTTACAGTTATCCCATAATAAAAACTCATATATCTTTTTCATTGTCAAGTCCTTTCAGAATAATTATAGAGTAGTGACACTACCTGTATAACTTACTACTATTATTTTTCTACTTAATTTATTATCAAGGATTCTATTTACAATAGCCTGCATTTCAGCCCCAGATAATGTATGAGCACGAGTATCTCCAACAACTACACCATTAGAATCTATAGGTTGTCCTGTCATGCCTGCTGGTCTTGGGTCAAGTGATAAACCTGCTGTGGATATTGATTGTGTAGAATAAACAATAGCAGAACCTCTTGATGATGTTGAGCTCCAAGATTGGTCATTTCCATTTCCATTTATACCTATTGTAGTTGTTGTAGCTAATACTGGAGGCATAGCTGTTGTAGCAAGAGCAATTTTAAAACTACAGAATAAAAATAGGTCATATAAAAAATTATATAAATTTTTACTGTCTATAGGATAATCCCAAGTATTTGAAGGTAAATATAAACCATTAAAAAATGATGCTAATTCATTACTTGGAACACCTTCAGCTACTTGGCTAATACCAGATGATACAGAAAGTGTAAATTGAGCACACGCTACTTTACCTCCGTAGCCCATTGCAGGACCACCATCTGAAGAAGCTGCATATGTAGTAGCTAAAGTCTCTGAATTACCACTTTTATAATATGCCCCTAAACTGCTGTAATTACTACCAACATTTTTACAATTGGTATTAATCCAACTTATTACTTGGTTAAGTAGTGTGCGGTATGTTACTGATGGTACTGTCATATTTTTAAATATCCATATATACTATAAATGCAGAGCTAGATGAACTTGATGAACTTGAAGAACTTGAACTTGAAGAACTACAAGAACTACAATTCACTGTAAAATAAGTTGAAATAACATGAATACCAGCCGTGGTATTTAGGCTATTCATGAAACTTGCTAAACTGGTTGTTAATTCTGTAGAAGTAAAAGAAGTCTGTGTATTGTCTTGAGGTACGCCATTTACGAAGGTATCATTAAGGACAGGAATAGCAGTGTTATTATTAGTAGTTCCATATGCTGGGGACTGCTTATTAAAAGGTTCCGCAGGTGATGTATATGATGCTGTTCCAGAAGTTGACTTTGTTATACTTTCAGTAATAGTAGCACTGGAAACTGATGCATTTGAATCATATACAAAGTAACCTCTTGATGTATCAAATGGTGAATATACTTGTACTACTTTTGCTCCCATAAAAGCTGCAAAGTTTTGGAAAAAATGTACCATAGCCTTGAATGTCATTACAGTATTATCTTTATTTGACATACCTAAATTATTCATAAAGGTGTCAAATTGATTTGTTACTGTACTACTTGACACAGCAGTAACAAAAGAATCATTTACAGTAAGTTTTAATGTTGCAGTATGTGCTTTTCTAATAGGGTTCCAAGGTGCTGGGTGGTTGTATAATGCATAAACATTATGCATTATTGTTCCAACATTTTTTGGTGTATCAACATTTCTGGTATAACCATCTTTTAAAGAGGCTGGTATAGAAGAAACACTGCCTATGTTACAGCATTTAGCTATTAACTGTTCTAAAGCATAATTTCTTAAATCTGAATATTTACATATATAATTTGAACCTATTGTCATTATTCTTTAACCCCTTCATTTGCAGTTTCTTCTAAAATACTAAAGAAGTCTTCCATGAAACCTAAACCTGCTTGACATTTACTTAACAATGTTGTCATAAAAACATAAGCATCATCAATATATACTAATTCACTTGTAGAAAATTCTGGTGATTTAGCAAAAATACCAGATAATGTTGCTAAATCAGATGAAAGAATCATATTTGCATAAAGTACTGGTAATTTAATATGCTCATCAGATGGAGTATACATAAATTTAGTATATGATTTAATTAAAGATAAGAAATAAATACTTAATTGCTTAATAAATGCTTTAATATTAGCCCCTAAAGCTAACTTTATATCTAATAACTCTTCTACACTATTAAAATAAACATCTGAAGAATTAAAGAATTCATCATTAAGATTATTATAAGATTTAACTAAATTATACATATTTAGTTGCATTAAAGGGTCTGCTAAATTAGGATTATCAAACCCATATTTAAGTGCTTCAATCTTTTGTTCAGTAGAAGCATTCTTTAAATCAAACATTACAATAACATTTGATGTATCTTCGTTAACATCTTCAACACCATCTTCATCTGGTATTTCACAATTCTGGCTAACTCTGGTTACAAGGTACTTATCTTCATAACATTTTTCCATGATTTTAATTAAATCTTCAGCTTCAGGTGTAACCCTGATAATAACATTTTTACCTTCACAAGCTGTATCAAACTTGTAACCTTTTCCATTGTACTCTTTTAACATGGTGCTCTCCTTTACAATTCCAATTTAACTACACACTCAACTAACTTTTCACCCTCTTCAAGGTTTTCTTCAAGTGCTCTTCCAACCAAATTATAGCATGGGTTTTTAGAATTGTCAACTTTTCCCACTCCAGCTTCATCAGATAAAACAATGTAATCAAATTTCTTTACAGGACCTTTTACCCTTACAGGAATTCTTCCTGTTAAGGCTATTAATGATGGATGTTCCATATTATTATCACCATTTAATATGTATGCTGGATTTGTTGATATAACAGCATTTACAGCATCTTTAGCCTTAGTTATTTCTTTTTCTCCACCAAACTGAACTAATGTACCTGCTGGTAATTCTTCATCAGCATCATAATATTCGGCAATATCGGCAGATAGTGCTCTGTATGCAGTACCCATTATTACTTTATCAAAAGTACACACATTTTTAAAGTTGGCTGTATTATTTGCTGTTAAAGTACCATTTACAGTTGTATTACCTGCTACAGTTACTGCTCCAGAAAGAGTGGTTGCCCCAGTGACACCTAATGTAGAAGCACAAGTTACAGCACCATTTGCTTGTAAAGCATTAGTTGTAACTTTACCAGAAAAAGATGATAAACCTGCTGTAACTTTTAAGGCGTATGCGTTGCTTGCAGTATTATTAAAAGTTACCATTTTAGCAAATGTTTTTTCAGACTGAATTGTTTCAGCATTACCTGTCAAGTGAACAACACCAGCGTTGATTTCATTTTGTACAGCAGTAATTCTACCTAAAAGGTCCTGATACATAGCTTGTACATCTGTTTCGTTTGCTTTACCACCAGCACCAGAAAGTTCCCAACCTTCTGTACCTGTTTCAGTTTGTTTTAAATAAAGATAACCTGTATCAAGGTCAGTATACATATCACCACGGTTTCCAGACTTATACCCATTAGGATTACCATGACCTTGGCTGTATACTTCATTCATAGACATCATACGTCTCCAATATGTTGCCTGTTTAGAATAAATATCACCTGTAGAAGTATCTAAATATAAGGAACCAACGGCTGAATCAATTAAATCATCATTCAAAGAAGGGTCTCCAACCCCATTCAATATATACTTTAAATCTTTTGCTCTGTTAGGTAGTGTGTATGATGCTAAGTTACCATTTTCATCAAAGAATTTTACGGTAATATCACGTGCCTCTGGGTTATAAAAAATATCAAACCAGTTTTGAGCTAATTCATTATAGTTTTGTGCCAACTGGGATAATGTTGTCGCAATTTTCTGTATATCTTGAGTTTCTACAGCCATTATTTATTCCTACCTTAAAAAATTACATAGTTTCTATATCTTAAAATGTAAACACTCCCATTGTTTACATTTTAAATTATAATAGCACTGAATTTTAATAGGAACTAATAATGGCAGAGTTAATAAAAGAGTTAAAATGGGTTATAACAGAATATGGTAAAAAACGTATTACTGAGATGTTAGCTAACCCAACAGACAGAATTCGTCTTTCTTGCATTCACGTAGGTAAAAGTAATGATGAAGATTTCCGTAGTAGAGAAACCAGAAACGAATTATTAGAACCTGTATCATATGAGGAAGAACCGGGTTTATATACCAAAGATATAGGTATATACGAAAAAGGTGTTTGTACAGACATAGAAAATACAGTATATTTCAAAGCACATATTGATGAAAATATTAGTGGTTTTGAAATTAGAGAAATGGGTATCTTTGAAGAAAGAGATAACCAACTCTATTTATTTGCTGTAGGTATGGGAGAACCCCTTAATAAGCCTGCATTAGATAAAGGGTATATCATTGCTGTTGATTACACATTATATATTGAATCTGCTAACTTATTAGATATTTATGACAGAATTGAGTTAGACCCAGATAATGAATTTGTTAAAGAAGTTGACGTAGAAAATATGTACCAATCTGTTCTATTTGTTGAAGCAAACCTCGCTGAACAAATTGGTAAAAATACTCACATACTTGGTCTTGGGAGAGAATATCAATTAAATGAATTAATTGCTCAAAATACATTATCAAGTAATGCAATGAGTATTTCTAATTATTATGCTAATATTGCAAACTCTGTAACAGATTTGAAAAACATTTTAGGTTGCTGGTCTTTTGGTTATACAGATATTCATGGAACATTACAATGTATTAAAGACTTTTCTGGTCACGGTTTAAATTTATCAACTAATGCACCTATTGCAACTTATGACCAAAGTTATATAGGCTTATTATCAACTTTAAACTTTGATAAAAATGATTACTTCCAAATTGAAAAAGTTGACCCTGTTGTTTGTTCAACAGATAATATTGAAATAGGACAATTAATTAATCACGATTATCAAGGTACTATTACTTATAGTTCAAGTGAAAATAGATGGCACCTTGATGGGCTACCTTATACTCAAGCATACATAAAAGAAAATTATATTCAATATTACACTCATGCTACACAGAAATCTCAAAGTTCTGGAAGTAGTAGCCGTTTTATCTTAGGTGATATAAGAAGTACAGCACGTGCACCTCACACTTGGACATGCCAAATTGTTGGTGATGACTCCGTTAAATGGGTAAATGAAGTAGGTCAAGTTTATCAAGAATATGACTTTAAAGAAAAAGTTGTTAACTATACAACAGATGCTTCACATACAGGACCAATTGCAGGCGATACAATTACTTTAAGTGGTGCCGAAAACCCTGCAAGTAACGATAGAATTACATTTACAGGAGAACAATTTGACTTAATCAGATATAGATGGGTTACAGAAACAATTAATGATACAACAATTAATAGACAAGTTTGGTATGATAGCAGCTTTACTTTTATTGCTATGCTGGAACATAATAATCCGCACGAAGATAATATATTGTTAGCTCAATCAGATTATACCCATAATAAGCATAACTTTGAAATTAGGAAAACTAAAAACAATGCTATTGAATTAGTGCTATTTACTGATTCAAGTAGTTATGTAAAATATAAAACTTCTGATAATGCAGTTCCTTCATCTGTTTATAATGTCATACTTTCTTATGATACAACAGGTTTAACACCTAATGCAACTGTATACATTAATGGAACTAAATTTGCTATGTTAAAATCTGGTACAGTAAATGGTAACAATGATTATACTTATGAAGGTATGCAACCAGTTCCAATACCTACAACATCTTATGTATATAGAACAAATGCTAATTCAGGTATAATGGAAAGAACTGAAAACATTAATGCTAAAGTAGGATTTATGAGTTTAATTAAAGAAAATTTATCGTCTGAAATTTTAAGATGTAACTCATTATTCTTAAATAGCTTATGCGGAAAGAATATTTACTTTAAGGTATAATAATGACTCAATTTTTAGATAATACAATTTATACAAATTATGCTTTATATAAAATCTGTAGAAATTTAGTTGAAGATATTGAAGATTTCAACTTTATTCATGTTAAAGTAGGTTCTGGAGATAATACTTTATATGCAGATAGAGAAGATTTAAGTGCTTTATTATATGAATTAGACGTTCAAGTTCTTGAGTTTGATAATGAAGAAGGTGTACTTACTATTAAATGTGAAATACCACCAGATTTAGCAGATGTACCTATTACAGAAATAGGTTTATTTGACATGGTTATGGGTTATGAACATTTATTCTCTTATTCTAAAGTTAATGTTGTAAAACCAGCAGACTTAGGGTATGAATTAACAATTGTACTTAACTTAGGTCCTAGAACAATAGACTTCCCCGGAATTAACTCTTATTATGTTTCAAAGTATAAATATATTACAAAGAGTGTGTTAGATGACTTTATTAATATGTTCTTATATGTTGACACCAACCTTGAAAGAATTGTGCATTCTAATGCTGAAGTTATAGGTTATAATATGTTAGAACAAATTTATGATAAGCAACAAAAGTTCTATAGCAGAATGCAGAATATTGAATATGCTTTATTAAATTATTCTTTACACTCTCAGTTTGGTAATGACTTATCAGATTTATTCTTTTTAGGAAGCCCTAATTATTTAGCATATGACATTGTTAACTTTGCTAAACCAGATTCATTCTTAAAAAGTAAGTACAAATTATGGGATTCTACAAATGATAATATAACCTTTAATAATGGTCCTTTATCTTTATTTTTTGTGGCACAATTTAATGATATCAAAGAAGAATCTGCTATATTTAATAAATGGGACGATACTGGTGTATATTTTAAAATTAGTACAGAATCACATCAAGAAACATATATAAAAACTACTTCAGGTTATGAAACTGCTACTTTCTATGAATTAGTTGTTACAATTATGGGAACTCGTAACCTTTATAAAATCAAATATATTTTTGATGAATCTAATGTAGGTAATTATGTAGGTCGTAAAGTTCCTTATGTTCTTACTTTTAATGGTGATATTACTAATAATCCAGAATTACATTTATATGTAGATGGAGAAGAACCAGAAATATTTGTTGTTTCTGAAGAAACAGAACCAAGTTTAACTGTTCAAGCTAATATTACACCAGAAGATTCAGAAGAGGAAGCTGAAGCAAAATTAAAAGAAACTGTAGATAGATTAAAAACTAGAGCATTTGGTAAAGTGATTATTGAAGGGGACGCAACTGATTTAGTAGGTCTTCCAGACCGTTCTTCTATATCTTTAAAGAATTATTTGTATGATTATGTTGAAGAAGAAAAAGTTCAATATATTAATGGTATTAATACAAACATTATAGGAACAATAAAAAGACAAGCTAATAAATATGAGCTTGCCCTTTTGAATAATACTTTAAAATCTATGATTTAGATTTCCTGTAATTTAACAAGAATGAACTCTATTAACTTATCAAAGTTTTTAGCAATAGCTTTCTTGATTGAACCTTTAAAGAATTTGTAAGGGAATTTTAATTCAATATGTTCCATAATGAATGCAATTGCACCTTCTTTAATTATAGGAGATTTTTCTTTAAGATATTCTTCTACAATTGCTTTAAGTTCTTCTTTCTTTGCTAACAGAAGGTCTGCTACACGAGCACGAGCTTCAGCATATAGTTTGTTTTCTTTAAGAAATGTAAAGATTTCAGTGAATTTCATAATATACCTCCGTTATTTTTCTTCTACTCGCATTAAAATATAATTAACCTCTTAAATCGAGATTAAATCCTTCATGTCGTAAAGATGGAATACAAGAACGGAAGTATTTTTCTCCATCAAACATTACTTTTCCGTGGTCTTTAACTTTAATTCCAATGAATTGCAAAAAATAATTCACTACATTTTCTAACGTAGTGAATTCTGAAAGTTTCTCACAGCCTCTTCTTGAATTTATATATTTATCAGCAAGAGCTATATTACAATTGTCTGATACTCCACCAAAACATTTAGGGACAATGTGTTCTCTTGACACAGTTTTTTTAGTGATAGGAAGTCCATAAATGTCGTGTCGCACATTTGGGAGTTTACCTCTTATCCAAAGCTCTCGGACTCCCCACTTACCTTTAAATAATGTTACAGATGTGCCGTCCTTTGAGATAGGTTTGATAAACATGTAGTCCCTCACTATATTTATATTTATGTTTCTGTTACACTAAAATATAATTTAAGCGAGTCTGTCTAGTTTCCCGGTAAAAGGTCCTCTAGGTGGCATAGGACAATACGGAATCGGAAATAAAAATCCATTTGGGTCAAAAGTACTTGACGAAAAATGATATGGTCCATGCCCTGTAAATATCACTTGTGGTTTAATTGGCTGGCATGTGCCCATATAGTATTTGAATGACGGATTAATATCTTCTACCCCTCTCTTTGATTTACTTTTAAGTTCACTATTATCTTCTTGGTCCCTTAAACTATTACTAAAATAAGTCATAGCTTCTATAGGTTTTACTTTCATTATTCTCTCTCCTTTAAGTTTTAAATTGCATATTAAAATATAATATTAAGTGTAATTTTTACACTTTTCTTATATTATAATATAATTAATTAATCCTGTCAAGTTTTAAAACTTAAAAGTAATATTAAAACGAAATCCTCCTCTATTATCTGTAGGAGTTATCCAGAAATGAGAGAAGGACTTTTTAATATTGTTAAATACTTTCTTAAAAAAATTCATAAATTATAGTTCAACCATAGGTAAAAATTGATTTGCTACTATATCATACATACCATATACATTATTTGTAGAATCATAAACTGGAATTAAATGCTGATAAAGAAAAACTCTTAGTCCTTTTAATTTCCTAAGAGCAATAAGTAAAAGCAATGTAATTAATTTATTATTGAATATTTTCTATTGTTCCTAGGGCTTGTATAAATAATTGTTCAATCTGTTGAGCTGTAATTGTTTTGCCTGCAATCTCAAATGGTGCTAATGCTTTTGCTACGCCACAATAAACATGATTGCAAAAGGTTAATTGATGTTTAATTGCAATATGACTATCTAAAAATACATCTATTTGTTCATCTGTTACGCCTAAAGCCATTAACATTTTTAGAAAATCCAACGGAGTTACGTGCAGATTATTAATTCGTTCTTGTTCCCTTTGCTGTGCTTCTTGTTCATAATTAGGGTTAAGTGTTCCGTCTGTTATATTACCTTCAGAACAGACATAATAACCTAAAGGAGCTATATCAAGTGAATCTATATAAAAAGGTTCAGAATATAATTCATCAATATTATCACCTTCTGGCATGCTTTCTTCAGAAAATTTTCTTATTATATAAAGCATTTGTCCAGAGTTGTTAGCTTCCATAGCTTTTCTTTCATATTCGCCATTAGTATATGATTTCATTATTTAATCCTCTATCCTAAAGTTATCCTACCTTTTGCTATAAAATCAGTTGTTGAAGATGGTGTAAATCCATCTTTATCCCTGCTTGAACAAGCTACAGGTAATACATAATTATTATCAGCAAATGGTTTTGGGAATGTATAACGTGTTCCAGATGTGCAAGCACCTGTTTGTATACATTCTAAGTCTGTATTATATTCATATGATACTTTACCATTACGATAACTAGCTATAGTTCTTACAGAACCATCTAATGTATCATGAGGCATTTGGAATAATCCATTTTCTTCATCTATAACAAAATAATTCCCTGTTCTAAATTGTTCATAACAGTCATTAACTCTGTCTTTATATTTCATATCAACTATTTTAACACCATGTCTTGAATAAACATAAGGTATTCTTAAACAAGGTTGATATACTACAACTTCATTTCTGATTACCTGCAATGTATTTAAGTCTATTGAACCTGTAAATGGGTTATCACTACCAGAACTACCTAAACTTAAATTAATTGTAGAGAATGATGCTGTATCAATAGAACCATTATATGCTTCATCTTCATCTAGTCTAACAGAATAATTAGTACCAGATATATCTAATACAATTGTATATTCTGTATTTTCTTGTAATGAAACTGTATTTCTAGTAATGGAATCAGTGCTGAATAATAATTTTCCATAATTTAATCCAATTGTAAATAAATGTTGAGATTCACTAGTTCCATAAGCTCTAAGTATAGTTTGATATTCAGCACTATTTGTTCCAGTTTTAATATTAAATGAAATTTCAAAATTATTATTAACAGAAAGATTAACAGCAGTTATACGACCTGTTGCAGAAAATCCAGAAGCTACACCATCTGAACTAATTGTAGGAAGTGGACTTCCAGACATTCCATAATTATCAGCTTTAATTATATCAATTTGTTTACGGTGTGTATTAAATATTTCTTCACCATCAACTTCTATTGCAAAAGATTTAAAGTTAATAGAACCTTTAAATGGATAAGTTGTATAGTTACCTATACTCTGTAGAGATAAATTGCTTACACCAGAATATGAAGAAGGTGTTTTTGATGACTCAATTAATTCTCCATTCTCTGCTTGACAATTTAAGAAAATTTTAGTTCCATCATAACCACATTCAATATAGTAATTTGTATCATCTGCTAAAGCTGAATCTGTACCAACCCAGTTTGCCATATTATTATCTGTAGTTCTTAATTGTAATGACTTATCTGTTGAGAAAGTTAAATAAAAATATTGGCTTAACATGAATATACCTTGTTGAACACCTAAATTAGCAGTGGTAATATCCATTTTAATAGTCCAAGGTTTAGTTGTATCTATAATTGTAGCTAAACTTAAATAATTGCTAGTGGAAAAACCAGTAATAATACCATCTTCTTCTATAATTGGAGTACCATTAACAGTTAATGTATGTATATCAAATGATTCAATTTTTCTATCAAGGATAGATTCAAATTCTATTGGGAAATCATCAGCACTTAATAATTCAACATCTCTAACAACAATAGGTCTGGTAGATGTTGCTAAATCTTCTTTTTTAACATATGTATTTGTAATAGTGTTACCTTCAGAATCTTTAGTAATTTTACCATTAATAATACCTGCTGAATCAATAGTAACTTCACCTGTAGTATTATTCCTACCATTAGGTCTTAATTTTATGTTAGCAGAATTAGTTGCAATATATAAAGCATCTGCTGAATTATCTTCTATAAGTACATTTTCATTCTTTTTAATATATAAAGTTGGAGATTCTACGTTTCCTAAAGTGAGTGTGTCACCTAAAACACTTAAGCTATTTTCAAATGTTTTTGAACCTCTAATTATTTCATTTCCTGTTGTGTGCACAATTGATGTATCTGAAGCTGTATAAGTAGTCCAGCTTGACCAGTTATGATATACTGTATCGTCCTGTATCACAGCATCATCTGTTCTATAAACAACTGACATTATAGTATTTTCGCTTTGCCCAACAAAACTAATTGGGGTATAAATTTGTACAAGCCTATTATTGCAAGCCCTTGCAACTGTTAATATACCTGAACTACACATATTAGGGCTTAAGTCATATGGAGTGTGGTTCAAAACGCTAAAACCAACCTCTGTAGCATCAACGCTATATGTTCCTTCTGCAAGTAGTTCGTTCCAGTCCACGTTTTCATTAACAAGATAGTTACTAAATGCTAATCTTCTTTGATAGTAATCACTAATTATATTGCCAATACTGTCTTGCTCTGCACGTTCAATTTGACCATTAATAGAATGCCCTTCCGTTATAATTAAATTGCAATCCATAGTTATAGGATTCTTAAAGGTCTTTTCACCTAATATATCTTCATCAACTTCTGAAGCGTGAATAAATGCCTCGTCATAAAAGGGTAAATTATCCCAACGGTCTGTACCATTACCTATTTTCATACGATTTGGCGTAACTTCGTTATCTATTTCAATACCTATTTCTCCAACGGATAATAGGGGATTATGAAACTCCCAATTAGCTTTAGTGTCATGTCTAACTTGTAATCTTACTACCACTGTTTTATCTCCAATGTCTTTATTTTAAAATGTAAGTATTAATAAATTCGTCTAACTTTCTTTTTAGTATGCTGATTTTTTCTGTTGGCTTGAATTACTTGATAAGCTCTTCTAACGTCTATTTCTGGAACTATTTGAATAGGCATTCTTACATATCTTGCATCATGTAAAATGTCATGAACGAATGAATAGTCTGTTCTTAATAATTCAGCAACTCTACGTATTGAACGATATGAAGGGTATTCTTTAAATACTTTTTTAACTATAACTGCTTCAGCAGGGTTGATTTTAATACTTCCATCCTCATCTCTCATATATCCATAGGGAAGCTCTCTGTCTGTAACTTGGTCTTTGTCTGCTATTTCTTTTAAAACTTCTATGATTGGTTGTGCATATTGATTCAAATTAGAAATAAAATAATTTTTATCTGCAACATTAATTACCATAATTACAAATTTATCTTCTTCAACCAATGGGTCCTGATATTCAAAATTAGGTGCTGTATTTAAAACCAAATAAACTTCATATTGTTTAAACCCTTTAAACCTTAACGTACACCCAGTCATATTAGGAACATAAGTGAAAGTTCCTGCTTGAAAATCCTCATATGCTTCTGGTTTACTCATTAAAGATATATTAGTAGCTAAAATATCTTTCTTGCTACTAACTTGTTTTTCAATTTTATCATTCTGGTTGACTTGAGCGTTAGCGTTATCAACATTATTTGGAATATTATCAGTCATAACTTAAAATTTAAACCTCACGAGCAAAGATGATACTATCTATTAAACCTCGTAATTCAACTGAAACAGGTTTTATTTCAAACCAGTTTTTTCCATCATTTGAATAAAAATAAGAGTAAACTCCTTCTACAGTTGTATCAATTTTATAGTACATATGTGTCATTTTATTAAACGCCTGATAAATAGTACCTCTCATGCAATTGTACCAAGCAGGTGCTCCTAATGGAAATTCACTATTAAGGTAACCATTTATCATATACATAATTCTGTAACGAGTTGTACTTGTTTTTAGCTTAAATATTTGTTTTTCATATACTTTAAAAATATCTTTATTTTGCTTATATATAGAATCTGGATGCGGAAATCTAATAGGTTTATATGCTTTATTCTTAACTTCTTTGGGTCCATAAATACTAGATAAATCATTTAACCATTCATCTTTAAATAAATCTGTTACTTTATAACCAGAACCAAATCTCTTTTTATAAACACTCTGCATTTCAATGTATAATTGATAGTACCAATATGCCGTGCGTTGATTGTAAAACATATAATCTACTCTATCATGCTTTGCAGCTTCTCGCTTGGTAGAATTGTCACCATAACGCCTGCACATGCTCCAAGTGATATATTCAATGTATTTCTTTAAATGTTCTATTGTATAGGAATAAGCACATAACCTATAATCTTCATCAAGAATATACATAGGCATATTTTCACTTGAAATAGGATATTCTTTATATTCTGGTGCCTGCGTTATTTCAGTATGATGTTTCCATTTATTAGAATAATATTGATTTTCAGATAAAATTGCCATAGTTTTTCTCCGTCAAGTTTCATTTTAAAAATATAATTTATTAATTTTTAAATTGGACAAACCCACTTTTATCCACTCAACAAGAGGTGCCCTAGAGGTTCTGCCTCCTTGCCTCTAGGGAGTTACACCTCTAAAAATAGGAGAAATAAAATGGAAAACGATATAGTTATTATCAGAAATATGTTAAGAGATGAATCAGAAGCAGTGGCTCATTATGAAGAAGCTGCTAACAAAGCATTAAATCCAACTCTTAAAAAGATATTACACGATATTAAAGAAGAAGAGATGGTTCACATTGGTGAATTAAAACAAGCTCTTAAAGAAATTTATGGCATTAGCGATAATGATAAAGAAGGTGAAGGAAAGATGGAAGTAAATAATATCCTTGCTAAAGAAGAAAGGATAAGAAAGGCTTGTGCTGTTGTTGATATGGCACACTTAGCAATGTTTCCTACACTAAGCATGAAGATTAGACAATTGAAGAAATAAAGGGAAATAAAAATGAGTGGAACAAAAAAGGCAGGCTATGTTCTCAAGGACATGGATATTAGGAGAGCATTTTTAGAACGAAACAAAGAATTCTTTAAATCCAATATTTTTGCTAATGAATTTGGCATAAATTCTACTAATGTAGTAGACTTTGCCAGTTTTGATTTTAAGAAGAATATTTTTTATGGATTTGAAATTAAATCCCCTAGAGATAATTTAGTAAGATTATATAAACAACTCACAGCATATACAACTTTCTTTAATATTGTTTATTTAATTGTTCACGATAAACACCTAAAGGAAGCTATGGATATGATAAATCAGTATGAGCATTTCAGAAAAATAGGTGTAATTAGATTAGATGATGACCTTAACTTTGAAGAAGTGAAGCAGGCATCTCTTTACAAACCATTCTTTGATTTATTTATTAGGAATCTGGATATGGAAGATGTAAGGTATTTATGTGAAGAAAATGGAATACCTACAATTGATTATAATAAGAAGCAACTCACTATGAGATTAAAAACCCGGATTTCTATTGAGCAAATGTATGAAGGTATCAAACATAAATTAGAGAAATATCACGTTAAGAAATGTCCTGTTTGTGGAAGTAACCTTTTCTATAATAGAAGGGAAGGTTCTGAAACTATGTCAGTATGCTTTGAATGTGGTTACGAGTTTGTAAATGAGGCTACAGGTAAGAAGAAATACTTCTGTTAAATTATATTCTAATACAGATTAAACATTTAATACTATTTTTTCTTTGTCAAGTACACTTATGTCCCCTCTCATGAAAATGAGAGGTTTTCTTTACTATTATTGCTTTTCAACCTTCTTTCTTACAAAGGATTTTTTCAGATTTTTATAAGAAGAAGATTTAGACTTAGTAAAAGATGAATTATTGTTTTTAAAAAAGTTGTATTTAGATTAAAAAAGTTATTGATTATTTTTAAAGTTATTAGGTTATTGTTTATTAGTTCTTTACAATATTCTTTTATTTTTTACTATATTACTATATTATTCTATTTATAATATTATTATAATATTAATATTAATTACTATAGTATTAAAGTAATTATAAAAGATTAAAAAATAATTTTAAAAAAGTACTTGACAAAATAAAACCTTTATGATATAGTAAAAATATGAGAGAGTAAAAATTAAAAGTGTAATTATTACCTTTTATTTTAAAAGCTCAAAAATCTTTTAGATTAAATAAGAGTTGACAACATTAGTTCCTTATGGTATCATAAAAGAGTTGAACATTGATATTTGAATGTTTAATGCAGTAGAGGTCACACTCTGCTTGTAAAATCTAAAAATGTGTGAACCTATGTTTTGACACCTCTGAATGTAAGTGCGACTCATAGTGTAGCCGACAAGGTAGTCAACACCTTGTTAAGTGCATTTAGTAATAACCGTAAAAGAAGCTGAAGAAGAAGATTTAGACTTAGTAAAAGATGAATTATTGTTTTTAAAAAAGTTGTATTTAGATTAAAAAAGTTATTGATTATTTTTAAAGTTATTATTGATTTTAGGACATTTGAGTAAGTAAAAGACCCCTCAACTATATCACAGGGAGCTATCGGTGAGGTTGGGGAAAGGAAGCGGTAGCCCACTACAAGTTTAACAATTAAATAGTTTTTAATTTCTCTATGCGAATAGTTGACAAGTTTTATCACTTGTGGTATACTATAATTATGGAAGAGAAAGTAGTAGATATTACAGAGTATATCGAGTTACATAAAAATGGTATACCTATTTCAAAGGTTAGAACCATTGATAATCAGACGTTTCACGTTTTGCGTGACTGCGGTATAGATGTAAGAATCATAGATAGGGACAAGAATCTCACAAGGCTTTATTCAATGGGTAGCCTAATGACATTCTCGAAGGACACTAAGGAGTATTCACATAGATTTTTCTATTCAATACCACTCCAGACAGTTTCCGGGACTATAGTAGGATTCATCTACAGAACAGTTTTCGATAAGTCTTATACAACCATAACCAGAACATTTAAAGATAAGGACCATAAAGTTCCAATAATGTTCGGTTTTTATAAGGATTTTGAAAATTATGATGAAAACGAAACGTGTAAACCTATCATAGTGTGCGAAGGTCTTAAAGACTGTATCACACTTAAAAAGATATATCCTTATGTTCTGTCAAATAATACAAGTCATATGGGGATAAACCTACAGGTCTTGAGTAATCTGACAAACAAGTTTATCCTCATTTATGACAATGATAAGGCAGGGGAAGATGGGACAGCAATGGATATAAGTAATGTTCAGAAAATGAAATATGATGTAATAGAAATGAATATTTCTGATGGTTATAAAGACATAACAGACCTTTCAGAAAATCCAGAACGATTTAAGAGATTAAAAGATTCTTTATTGCATCATATAGAACAATTAGAAAAGGGAACTAGCGGAATGGACAACGTAGGGCGAAGTTCCATAAGACGGAGATAAGTGTAATGATAGACATAGAAAAGAAGAAATTATTAGGATATGATATTGAAACATTCAATATGCACAATTTTAAAGAGTATTATGATGATAATTTTAATCGTTTTAATACATTTTCAAGAAGTGCTTTTCTGAAAGCTATCAGCATTCCTCCATCTTACTTTCTTGAACAACCAGAAGAGACTCAAGAAGAATTACTTATAAACAAGTCAAACCTTATGGAAGTACAACCTAAATATACAGGTTGGGACCTTATTGTAGTATCTAAAGGTAATGAAATTATTAACGTAAGTAAAATTAAATCTAATGAGGTTGAAATGCGTTATGAACAAATTGCTTCCATAGAAGACGTTGAAGGTATTGTTTGGGACAGAACATATCATAAGGACGGATTTATTGGTGGTTATCTTGTTTGTGGTACTGTTTCTAAGGAAGGTTATAGTAGAATCCTTTCTATTGACCTTCCTGTTCTCTTTAATAAACCAACCACTTTACATGAAGGTTTCTTAAAACTGGCTAATTCTAAAATGGACGTTGAAAAAGATATGATTTATTATACTCGCTCAAGCGAAGTAGATTATGAAGAATATCAACATATTCAACTTGCTATTGAAGATAAATTAAATAATATACCAGAAGAAACTCCTTTAGACAAAGAGGAAAGCGTTGAAATTACTAGAGAACCTGTTGCAGTTATCTGTGAACTAGTAGATGAAAAAGTTGTTCCAAAATCATTGCTAACCCCAATGGCTAAATACATTGATGCACAGATTGAAGATGGTAAAATTATAACTAATACAAGTCTTGTTGAAGCATGTATTGTCTTTGACCAAAATGTTAAATCAATAAAACAAGTAAACAGTTTAAGAGATTGTAAGAGTTATATAGATTGTATGTGTATTGATGTAGAAGAGGTCAGAGAATTAGTGGGGCAAACTTAAAAAGCCCTAGTTATTATATTTTATTACATGTCAAATAATAAAATATAATAACAAGGAGGCTGAATCCTAATGACAGTTGAATATTATAGATGTAAAAAATGCGGATATATCTTCGAGGAGCAAGAAGAATGTCCGAATTGTGGTGAGAAGAGAGACAATAGTATAGATGAAGACGTTAATGTTGAGCCTGTGTTCAATATTAACGATTAATTGTGTCTATAAGGTAGTGTAAGGTGGCAAGAAAAAGATTAACAGGTAGAGTTGATGTACAAAAGCTCTATGAAGAAGGGAAAATGCACACTGATGAGTTTTATCACGGTGTAACTAATTTAATTAAATGGTTATTAATGAAGTGTTTAATAGCTAAAGGACATTGGAAGAATGGTGTAAGACAAACTAATTTTGACCAAGAAGATGTAGATGATTGTTTTACATATGTATTTGGAAAAATTAAGGAAAAATATGACCCTAAAAAGGGTACACTTGCAACATTTATTCGTACTTGGGTGCGTGGTTATGGCACTGTAACAACACAGAAACAACGCAGGCAACATAAATATCTAAAGAAACTTTTACCTTTAGACTTTAATTTACAGAAAAGTATTGCTGAAGATTATAAAGACCCTTATCATATCGAAGACCTTGAAAACTATTTAGATGACACTTATTTTAATCAAGTTGATGAGAATCTCCGGGAAGCCTTATTTGAAGTTTTAGGAGAAGATGTCAATAGTAATGGTTGGGACGGTTTAGAAGAGGAATAGGGTGCATAATAATGAATGAACACAATACAGTAGCAGTAGTTAGTTTTACTTTTGATGACATAATAAAAGATATGAATTATGATAAGATTTTTCTTTTCATATTAAGCTATGAATATGGAATGAATTTTAATACCATAATGACTTTATTTAATTTTTCATCTGACATTTTCTGGACTTATATAAATACATTAAGACCTATGCTTAAATTGGGGGATAGGAAGGCTTCTATGCTGAAGCATTCTGCTAGGAAAATATACTTTAAATTATTAGGTTCACAGGTAGAATTAAATGCTAAAGAGCAAGAATATATTGTTTATTTAATGCAATATATTAATGATAGCTTTACCAATGGAGTTACTTGTGTACATTGTTCTGCATTAGAAGATTATCCTTATGAAACAAGAGGTTCTTTTATAGAGCATAACACTGGAAAACAAGTTAAAACTAAAACAATTAAAAATCAAGATGATTTATATAAATATATTGATAGCATTGATTATATTCTGATAAATGGCGAATGGTACGAAAAAACTACCAGAGTTGAATACCTTATTGAAAAATATTATGGCGATTTAAACTCAAGAGAAATCAGAAGAAAAAGTGTTAGAGAAATTATTAATATGATGGATAGTGAAGCTATTGATATACATAATAAGGAAATAACAGATAAAGCAGATGCTTTATTACAACATAGGGCAGATTTGGTGCACAGAAATGGGAAGATTTAATTATTTTAAGAGAAAACCTAATCCAATGTTAGAAGTATTGGATAAGAGCATAAAAGAATTAAATGATAATTCTAAGGCGGTTGAGAAAGCTCTGGAGACATTTTTAAAGCAAGAAGGTGTAGAAATATCAGAAGAAGAGTTTAATGAAATTAAACAACTTACAGACACTATGAATGAGCTTGATGATACTATTTTAGAATTAGCTAAAAAACCAGAAGTAAAGAAGCCAAAGGCTAAAAAGAAAACTAAGAGGAAGAAATAATGGATTTCAACCCTAACATAGATGATAATGATACTAATAATGTTCCACAAAATAATACTTTAGAAAATGCACCTAAAGCGTATGAACCTACAAGTATTGTTATTGAAAGTAGTAAACAGAATAAAGAACTCCTATCTATGGGAGGTTTATTAGGGCTAACTAAAAGTCATATTGAAGGAAGTTTAAAGTGTGGTCAAGATATTGAAAGACTTTCTAATGCTATTGATAGCATACAACACTTACTTTCACCTAAAGAATTAATTGAATATTTAAAGGTTAAATTACATCAGCAGGAATTTCATACTGAATGTGTATTTAAAGCATACTCTATTATGCAGAAAACTGATATGGCTAAAGAAATGATGGCTTCTTCCGAAAGAAAAGAAAGAATTATTGAAGCTACAGATAGGACTAAAATTAATTATTTACTAGGTAAATTAAATCCTAATCGTACTGAGGAGTTGGAATAGTTTGGCAGTTGTAATAGACGCTTATCAAGGCTTAAAAAACGAAGACGCAGTAAGACTATATTTACAAGAAGAAAAACAGATGAATCAAGTAGATATAGATGATTTTATGCGTGTTTATGAAACTCTTTCTATAGAAGAAGTTTCAGAGCTTCTGTTTGAAATGATAGGTAAAGAAATTTATAGAACTTATCCACCTGATATGAAAACTTTTATTCATGACCCATACTTTTTAGGCACAATTTATGGTGATAGTATATTTCCAGTATGGGATTCTTTACTTCCAGAGATTTATCCAGCACCTATGTGTAAATCTTATGAAGAAATAATTTTATCTACAGCAACCAGATGTGGTAAATCTACTTGTATAGCTATTGCATTTGCATATGAAATACTTCTTATGCTTTGTATGATTAATCCTGCTAAAACAATATTAGGTAAAGCATCTGGTTCACTTGTTATGGCTATTCTTTCAAAAGATAATCAGACTGCTGTAGGTCAGGTTGCAACAGACTTATATAAAATAATTACTCTTTCACCTTACTTCCAAACCCTAGTTGAGGGGGACCTTGCATTCTCTAATATAGAGAAAAAAGGCGTGGCTATTACAGACAGCATACTTTTAAAGGCTGGTTCATCATTAGCAACAATAGTTGGTACAGACTTATTTGCATGCTGTCTGGACGAAGCCAATATTGGAACTACAAAGATTGCAGCTGAAAAGTTGGTAGAAACTCGTTTACAATTATGGCAACACGCTATAGACAGACGTAATGCTACATTGGATAAAGCTCCAGCAGGCACAGGTATTATGTTTATTACATCATCTCCAACTGAAGAAAATGATGTAATTAAAGCACGTATTGACCAAGTTGAAGGTAATGGTATTCCTAATGTTAAAATAGTTGATAATCTCGCTCGTTGGGAAGCTCGTGGTACACACGCCACAGATACATTTGATTTCTTTATTGGCTCTGATACAAAGGACCCATGCCTGTTAGAAGATGTACCAGACTTAATACTTTCACCAGATGAATTAGCAAATAAAGTAATTAAAGTTCCTAGAACACAAGAATTTTTAACTTCATTTAGAACTGAACCTATTCGTGCTATTCAAGAAATAGCTGGATTACGTACAGCTCCAGAAAATGCTTTTTTCAGAAGTGTAGCACCTTTTGAAAAAGTATTTTATAGGGAAAATGATATATTCACTAAAGATGAAATGCACTTAACTTTAAGTGGTCATTTAGACTTTGATGACTATATGATAGACAAAGACTATTTTTCCCATCCTCACGACCCTGAATGCTATAGATATGTCCACTTAGATATTGCTTCTAAACAAGACAGATTCGGTTTAGCCTCCGTTTATTCTAAAAGAATGAAATTTCAATCAGATGATGGTATAGAAATTTCCAGAAGAATGTACTTTGTGGACTTCTGTTTGGGGTTAAAAGCACAGGGTGGAGATACTGTTGACTTATTAAAGGCACTTGATTTCTTATATAAAATTAAGAAGCAAGGATATCCTATCAAAATGATTACAACAGACTCTCATCAAGGAGAATTGGCACAACAATACTTACAGAGAGCAACTAATAAAACTGTATTAACAGACTTCCAATCAGTTGAAAAAACTAAAGAAGCATATTTTAACCTTAAAAATTTAATTCTAACTGAATCATTAATAGGTTATAAAAATCCATTATTGACAAAAGAATTAAAGAATTTAAGAGAGGATGAAAAGAGAGTACAAAAACCTAAAGGTGACGGTTATTCTGATGATATGTCAGATGCATTGGCAGGTGCTTTATTCACTTGTAGTCAAGATAAGTATTATATGAAAACAGAAGGTGCTGTTACTGATATTATTAATCAATTTAAACAGCAACAAAACTGGAATCAATTATATGGAAGGACTGTTTACGACTTTAGACCATTTAGTAAATAGGAGAAGTTATGGTAGACACAGAGATTTTAGAGTTAGAGAGAGCAGAATATACTAAAAGAGATAAAGAATTAGACTTTATTGCAAGTCAAAATCTTTGTTCTGAAGATATATTAAATGCTTGTGGAAGTATTGCACAAATGAAATATGCTGAAGGTTTTCCCGGAAAGCGTTATTATGCTGGTTGTGAAATCGTTGATGAAATTGAAAAACGCTGTGAAGAAGAATTATTAAAATTATTTAATGCTCAAGCACAGTACAACGCTTGTGTTCAACCTGCTAATGGTTCCTCTGCGAATCTTATTGCATATAGAGCATTATTAGAAAAGGGAGCTTGTATATTAGCACCATCTACAAATATGGGTGGTCATATTTCGCACGGGCACCCACTTTCAACTGTAGCTCAATTTTATGATGTTGTAACCTATGGATTAACAGATGATGGTTATATAGATTATGATGAAATGGAAAGACTTGCAATTAAAGAAATGCCTTCAATGATTATTGTAGGTATGAGTAATTATAGCAGATTTATAGATTATGCAAGAGTTAGAGAAATAGCTGACAAATGTGATGCTTTAGTAATGGCTGATATTGCTCATATTTCTGGTTTAATTGCAACTGGTTATCACCCATCTCCTGTTGGTTATGCTGATATTATAACATCAACAACTCATAAAATATTAAGAGGACCTCGTTCTGCTTTTATACTATATATGAAAGAATATGATAAAGAAGTTAAAAGAGCAGTAATTCCCGGTTGCTTTGGTGGTCCAGATGAAGCTAAAATATTAGCTAAATTACTATGTTTTAAAGAAGCACAAAGTATAAATTATAATTTATATTGTCAACAAGTATTAGCAAATGCTAAAGCTATGGTTGAAGCATTTAAAATTCATGGTATTCCTGTTTTATCTGGTGGAACTGATAATCATTCATTTTGTTTAGATTTAACTGGTTTCCCTTGTTCTGGCAGAGAATTAGCCAATGCTTTAGCCAGTGTTGGATTAATTACAAATTGCAACTCTATACCTAATGACCCTCGTAGTTTCTTTGAAACATCTGGTCTTAGAATGGGTACACCGTCTGTAACAACAAGAGGATTAGATGATAATGATTGCTTTTCAATAGCATCATCAATAGCTAATTACTTAAATGCTTTAAAAGATGGTGAAACTAGAAAAGCTGATGCTTTACTTGATTTAATTGGAATTAAGGTTAAGTATTTTACTAGAAATCACCCATTGCAAAACATATATCCTAATAAATATGAGAAGTTATTTGAATAACTTACATTTTAAAATACGGAGAAAATAAGATGAATTTATTTGATAAAATAGGAAACTATATAAATGAAGCTGTAGTAAATGCTTCCAATGCCTCAATTTATAAACAATTAGGTTCTTGGACTGCTGTAGATAAACCTGTATCTGGCTCTTTAGGTGTACAAGGTGGACCCATAGGTAGACCGAAGAAGGCATTAGAACAGCAGGCTTCATATAATCTTTTTCAGAGAAATGCAGACTTTGATAAAATAGATGCACTTGACAAATCACACTTAGCTTCTACTATTAAAGAAATTATTATTTCTGATGGTTTCTGTGAGTTAGGTAATAAGAATAGTATTACAGTAAAATACACAGATGAAGAAAATCCAGAAAAAGAAAAACTTTTTAATGACTCAATTAAAACAATGTTAAAGAGAACTAATTTCTTAAATATTTTAGAAGAGTGTATTGCTAATGAAGGTTTAAGTTATAGTGAAATATTTTTATCAACTAAATTTGAATTAGGTCGTGGTTTAGTAGAGGTTAATGATGACCTTGATATTCGTAATCTTTTAGCACTATATAAAAATACTGAATTTGTAGGAGCTTTAGAGTTTCAGATTCAAGGTAAAAATAATGCTATAGGTAAGAAGTTTATTAACCCAGAATTTATTTCTCATTTTATGCTTAACTATAAGAAAATACCTGTTAAGTTGGCTAAAACTTTTGTTAAGCAATTTAAAGTTCCAGAAAAAATTAGATGTGCTAAACCATTACTTATAGATGTTGTTGAACTTATACTTCAATATGATATTTTAGAAAAACTCGCAACTGCTATTGAATTAAACCAAGCAACCCAACCTATATTTATGGGTATTGGTGTTTCACCAGACCAAGACATGGGGGAAATCTCACGTAACCTCCAAGAATGGTCTAATGTGCTGAATAAAAACAAAAATAATGTAATCAATAGCTTGGAATCACTTGATATTCAGCAGTTGCTTTCTTATATGCAACAAATTGAATTAGTACCTTATTCACAAGATGAAGGTACTAATATGATGCGTCAAATTCAAGTTAATTATAAAGATACTAATTTAACTGATAAAATTAATAACATTCGTAAGATTATAGCACAGGCTGTAGGTATTCCAGAAAGTTATTTAGCAACTATGACTTATCAAGGTGCTAAAGACACTAAAGAAGATGCTTTACATACAAACCCTCGTTATTCAAGAATGTTATTTAAAATACAACAGTTAATTGCTAAAGGTATTAGAGATGTAATCTATAAACATTTGAAGTTTAAATTCTCTAATGACCAAGGTATTTCAACTCGTGTTATAGATAAAGAATGTATAGAAGTCTTATTTGATTCTGCCACTAACCTTAATAGCAGGCTTGAAAATGAAAACTTAATATTAAATGCTCAAGCTATGTCTGACTTATTAGGTATGATTGATGGTGTTGCTACTTCTCAGAATATTCATGTTAAAATTAAAACTGAAAACTTCTTAGATTTATGGAAGAAAGAGTTTGCTAAAGTTCCTCAAGTTCGTGATGTCTTTGAAAAAATGACTGAAGAAGAAATACAGCAACAACAGGAAATGATGTATGGTAATGTTGGTGGTGATTATGAAGATATAGAGGATAACCCACCTCCGGGAGCAAATGTACCCCTCCCAGATGTTCAAGGAAATCCTTTAAAACGTGATAGGGAAACGGAAGATGCTAATGTTGAAGAAATCGGTAACGGTTCTCAAACAAGTAGAATCTCTAACATATTACGTTAGAATTACATTTTAGGGAAAAAGGTAAAAAATTATGGAACAAGTTAACAAAATCAGAAGTTTATTACTGGAATGTGGCTTACTTAGTGAGGCACAAGAAGTTGTTACACCTTTTACTGCTGACAAGACAGAAGAAGAACTCTTTAAGAAAGAAGATGATAAATCTTATAAAGAGGACAGAACTGACCTTGAAGGAATATTAAATAGCACTGGAAGGAAAAAGAGAGATTATGTACGTAACATAATCAAGACAATTAACCAGATGATAGATGGTAAGAAAGACGTTACTAACCTTATTACTGTTGTTAAGAAAGGTAAAAAGAGATAATGTCAGAATTAGAAGTAATAAGAAACGAAATAAAAGACATGAAACCTCATATTGAGGTAAAGAATGTTAAAAGACAGGTATTGAAAGATGCCGTTCCAGACGTAGCAGACGCTAAGAATGCTAAGAAAATTAAAGCTGCAGCTGGTGCAAGACCACTTGCACACACAGATGTAGCTAACATGAAGAGGGAAATTTCGATGGACATGCAAAGTTATAATAATTGGTCTACAGATTTTGATTTTATAGAAGAAGCATGTGGTTCAGGTGAACCTACATTTGAATTCTATGATGAACCACAAGTAGTTAGTGAAAGTAAAGAAGCAGGCAAAGTTAATTATCCTGTAATTGGTAGAGCTTCTGGTGTATTTGCTCCTATTGGTGTTATGTCAAGAAATAATAGAATCTATGAAGATGACCACTATCCTTATTTATTAGAAAATCAACAATTAATGGATAGAATTTTGCACAGAGGTATGTTAGGTACTATCGGACATCATAATAAAAAGGTTGATGATGAAGATTTGGCTGCTGGAAGAGTATCTCACGTTGTAACAGATTTACACGTCAAAGAAGAACCAGATGGTTCAAGAAATCTTTATGGTACATTAGAAATTCTTGATACCCCTGCTGGTCATTTATTAAAGACTTATTATGATTCTGGATTACCTTTATTTGTTTCATCAAGAGGTGGTGGTCGTTTAATACAAAATCCTCATGAAACATTTAAGAGAGTTGACAAGACAAAATATTTCTTGGAAACATTTGATATTGTTAAAAATCCGGGATTTTTACAAGCTAAACCTGTATATGAAAAAGTTTCTGAGTCAGAAGAAGTTTATGCTGTTATAGACCAACAACCTACAGCAGAAGAAATTGTTGAAAGTATTGCTTCAGAACCAGATAAACTTGACAAGTTAACAGAAGCATTAACTAAGTTTGTTGAAACAATTACGGAAGCTAAAAATGAAAAGATTAAAGAAGAAGTCCCAGATGTTGAACCTGAAGGAGAGAAGGCTTCAGAGGAAACATCAAAGGATTCTGAAAAGAAAGAAGAAAAGAAGCCAGAAGAAGATGTTACTAGACCAATTAAAATTAAAGATAAACCCGAAGACCATGTTACAGATGATGATGAAGCTAATGATGAAGAAGAATCTGCTGTTGCAGCCAGCGTCACAGAAGCAGAGCTTGTTGGTAAACGTGGTAAAAAGGCTTTTGATAAACTTAACCAAGCGATAGAAGCAGATAAAGAAAGTGGTCAGGGTAATATTTTAGCAGACACTTCAGATGATTTCAAAGCTAATTTAGTTAATGATTTTCGTAAATTTAGAAATGATATACAAGCTGAAAGAAGTAATCTAACTAAAACATACAATAAAAAACATGCTAACGATACTAAACCAATTGAACCTGTAGCTAAACAAATATCTTTATTTGATAAGGAATCTTTAAAAGATGCATATCATGAAGCTCAAGAAAGAAAAGAACCTATTTCGTTTGCTGATTTAGCATGGAATGAAGTTAAAGATAGATTAAAAAATAGTTATAAAGAAGCTAAAGATGGTGAGAGAAAAGAACCTTATTCATTCTCTGATTTAGCATGGCAAGATGTTAAGGATAGACTTAAAAAAGATTATAAAGAAAATAAATAAGGTAAGAGATGAATAGAGAAGAATATATAATCTGGGAAGCTGGAATTAAAACTATATTCAAACCTGTTGGTCAAAACCAACCTGAAGAAACTCCAGTTCAAAAGGAAAATCAAGCAAAAGCAGGTCTAAGGGAAAGAATCCAAGGACTTGCTTCTAGTGCTAAAAGAGCTGTAGATACTGCTGTAGAAAAAGGTGTTGAAAAAGTTAGGAGTGTTGCTGATAAATTTCAACATAATGGCACTACACCTAATGGTGAAACTGCTAAAGCTAACCTTCAAGCAAATAAAGTTGAACATAAACAACCTACTAATAAATCTTCTCTGGCTCAAAATTTTCAAAGAGGTATGAGTAATATTAAAAATTTAAAAAATAAAATAACTCAACCTCAACCTAAACAAATGGCATTAGACTTTAAAGGGGCTAATAAAGCAGCTAAAGCTGAAGAAAAGGCTAAAGTTGATGCTGTTAAAGCACAGGAAAAAGCTAAGGAACAAGAAGTTAAAAATGCTAATTTAGACCAGAGTGGTCAAGCACGTTTAAATTTGAATAAAACACTTAGCCCAGCCGATAAAGTAAAGAATAATTTACAGACTGCAAAGAATAATATTAATCAAGGTGCAAATGATTTAAAACAAAAACTTAAAGCTGGTTATAACAATTTTAAAGAAATTGCTTCAAAGACTGCAAGTAATGTTAAAGATAATGTTAATTCTGTAGTACAAAAGGTTAAGGATAATCTTGATAAAAGTCCTAAACAGATGAAATTAGACTTTAACAAGAAACCATCTGAAACAGCAGAACAGTTAAAATTAAATATACCTCCAGCAGAAAAAGAAAAATCTACATCTTTATCAACTGTTAAAAATACTAATGGAACATTTAAGAAGGATGGCTTTACTTATGGAACTGCTACAAAGTATAATAAAGGTGAAGCTCCAATAGATGCTAAAGATGATAATGCTATAGATATGGAAAAAACTGCTGATGGTAGTTATGCACCTAAATTAAAACAGACTTATCGTCAAACTCATTCTAAAGTTCAAAATAATGTAGTCCCAATTGATAAAAATAGCACACAAGGTACGTTTAATAAAGATGGGCAAACTTATACTACTAATGGTATTCCTAAAGAGAAAGGTACTGCTTTATCTGTAATTCCTAATAGACCGGGTGGTGGCACATTTAGTAAAGATGGAAAAATTTATACTACTTCTACAGGTCAGGAAGTAAAAACTAATTTACAGAATAAGGCTAATGCTAATAAATCAACTGAAGATAAAGCAAATGCAACTGCTAATTCTAATGCTACTTTTAAGACAGATAAAAACTTTAAGAGTAAGCATGCTTTTGATGTGTGGAGAAATCTTCAGAAGAATAAAAGTCAAGCTATTACAGATGAACCACAATCTGATACAAAAGATACTACAAATTATAAGACCACTGCACATGCTTCATCAAATGCTACAAATGAACCAGATGTAACTAATGAACCTAAGAAAGAAACTACTTTAGGTCAAAAAGTTAAAGATGGTTTAAGTAAAGCATATGATGGAGTAATTCGTGCTCAAGTTAAAGCAAAGAATTTTAAAGATGATTTAATTTCTGATTATAAATCACGCAGAGGAAGAATTGAAAATGAAGAAACATTAAAACGTCTTCAAAAGATGGTTGCTAATAATGCTTCTAATAGTAAGATTCTTGATGAAATCAATAAAATTAAAAGTCAATTAAATAATACTTCTTCTAATAATGGTGATGATGTTAGAAGTAGAATTGAAAAAGCGAGAGAACAAGTAAGACAGGCACACGCTTCTCAAAAAAGTACTGGCACAACATCAACTGATTCTCAAGGGGCAACTCAAGTCACAGGAACAAGAGGTACCCCATCAAATGCCAATGCTCAAACAAATACAAGCAAAGTTAATACAAAGACTACAAATACAGCTACTAATAATCAAAATCAAGCTAATGCTGGAACAGCTAACGCTGGAGATGCAACTGCAAAAGGAACAGAACCTAAAGCAGAAGGACAAACTACAACAACGGTTGGAAACAGTGAACAACCTGTTACAAATACCAATAATACACAACCTGTAAACAATGAGCCACAGGTTAAAACTGAACAACCAGTTGAGCAACAACCAGAAGTTTCTACTGAACCAGTTCAACCAGAACAAACTGCTGAACAACCAGAACAGCCAACTGAAGTTGAACAGCCTACTGTAAACAATCAAACTGAAACAGGAAAGATGGTTGTTCAAGGTTTAACAAGACCACGAGCAATATCTGGTCAAGAAAATTTTGCAAACAGCTTACGTACTCAAGAAATAGATAAAGCTGCTTCAATGGTTAAATCTTTATCATTTAAGCCAGACAGTAAAGGTAAAATTAACTTAACTGTTAACGGTGCTAATGTAACTATGAATCCTAAGCATGCTGAACCTGTTTCTCGTTTATTAGGTAAGGCTGTACATGACGCTAAAAATGGAACTATCAGTCAAAGTAGAAATTCTATAAAAAATGAATTAGCTAAATATTTCCCTACTTTACCAAAGACAGCTATTGCTAATATGGTATCTAATGCAATTAAAAATAACGGTAGAATAGGTGAAATTAAGTATAAAGTTATCCCTACAGATGAAAATGGCGTTCAACATTTAGAAGGTGGACCTGCAAACGGTAGTGTTGATAAATGGTCTCAGTTCTTAAGAACTAAATATAAAGGTGCTAAACAAGTTACGCCTTACGCTAATACTGATGTTAATGCTTTTGTTAAAACAATGTCAAATCCTAATTTTGATGTTAATAATTTAGATGAAAAAGCTAAAGCTATATATGATGACCTTAAAGAATGTGGTTTAATTTCTGTTGGACCAGATGGTAAATCAGTACCATTATTTCAGAAAATAGATAATAATGGAAAAATTGTTTATAATCCTGTAGAACAAACAGGACCTAAAGCTATTGTAAATGGTAAGACTGTTGATATGCCAGCTCAGAAAAATGTTGGAGAGCCTACTAATACTGTTGAGCCACCTGTGGAAACTCCAGTTCAACCAGAACAACCAACTGAAGCTCCAGTTGAAAATCCTCCTCAACCTGAACAACCTGTTAATCAAGTACCTGTTGAGCCTCAACCAACTGAACAACAACCAACTAATAACGTAATTACTAATGCTATAAATACAGCAGTTACTAATGCAGTTAATCAAGTATTAGGAATTAATCAACAAAATCAAAATGTACAACAACCAGTTGAGCAACAACCAGAAGTTTCTACTGAACCAGTTCAACCAGAACAACCAGTAGATAATACTGCTAAAACTCCAACATCAACTGAAATTGAAACTCCAGAAGTAGTAGACAATGGAGAACCAACACCATCTATTGATAGTGTTGCTAATACTAATGTTGAAACTCCTAACAGAATACCAACTCAACCTTTAGTAGAACCAACATTTGACTTTAATAATCCAGATGGTACACGTAATAGTATTAATCAATATGTGACAGATTTGAATAACCAAGCTCAACAAGAATATCAAACTAAAGTAGAAGAATTAAATAAATTTATAGCTTCTATGAAGGGTATTCCAACTGCTGAATGGACTTATAAAGATGAAATGAACAAGGCAAAATTAGCATATGATGGTAAGTTAGCTCAAAATAGAGAAACTGCTAATAATATGCTTAAGTCTTTTGATAAACAACTCTTAGACCACCAGCAAAACATAGAAGCATCTAATGCTAGAAATGATATAAATAATGCACTTGGTGGGGATAGTTCAACATTAGTAGAACCTGCACAAAAACCTGCTTCTGTAGAACCTAATAAAAAGCCAAGTGAAATGACTGAAGAGGAAATTAAACAATTTAATTTAGAAAATGCTAGAAATCGTTATAATCCTTTAGAAAGATTAAGTAACGCAAGAAAAGAAGCATTTGAAAATCATTTCTGGTCTGTTTCAGACAAGGCTAATAAGGCTGTTAATACAAATGATATAAAAACAGCTACTAAACTATTAGGTAAAGCAACTACTGATGACCCTAGCTTTATTCAATATATGAATTGGAAAGCTCAAGTAATTAATAAAATGAAAGAAGATGGGGTAGTTGATAAAACTAAAAAAGGTTTGGCTAATCTGAAAGAACAGGACATAGCACAATATCTTAAAACATTACCTAATGGTCAAAGAGCATTAGATTATTATGAAGATATTCGTACTAATAAGATGGTCCAATGGTATAAAAATGCATGGAATGAAAAAATTTATAATCAAGAAAATGCTAATATTCCTAATAAATTACCAGAGGATGATTATCATGCTTACTTAAGAGATTTAGGTTTAGAAGAAACTACAGATGAAAAAACAGGAGAAACTACAATAGATAAAGTTCCTTCTAAATATCCCGGTGGAGTTCAGAGAAGACCTTTTACAAAGACTTTTAAATCTTTAGCTTTTGATGGTGAATATAATGATATTAAAGCAGAAAATTTATCTCCAGAAATTAAAAATGCTTTAAAACAATATTCTGATTATACAGAAATGATAAAAAATGGTGTTAAGGAAGACGGAAGTAAAGCAACTAATTTAGATATAAAAGCCATGAACGCTAAAATGGAAAGATTAATGTATGATATTGCTAATAATGATGATTACGCTAGGGAATTAGGATTTACACCAACAAAGAGAGTTACAACATATAATACTGGAAAGAGTGAAACTAACTCTAAAGGCATAAATTTAACAGGTCGTATAGGTAAAAATAAGACCAAATAAAAAGTTATTATATTTTATGACAGTTAATTATTACATTTTAGATGGTAAGTAGTAGATAATACATAAATATAGGAATAATAGAAATGGACGAAACTAAAATTGAAAATGTAGAAGCTACAGAAGAAGTTAAATCTGAAGTTTCTGAAGCCGTTGAAGCTACTGAAGAAGTTAAATCTGAAGAAGTGGTTGAAAGTGCAGAAGAAGTTAAAGAAGAAACTGAAGAAGTTGTAGCAGAAGGTACAGACGCTTGTGAAGCTAACGAACCTGAAAAAGAAACTGAAGATGACCAAGACGAAAAGAAAGTTGTGGTTGCTGAAGTTAAGAAAAACTTAGAAGGTAAAAAATCTGAAGCAAAAGAAATTACCGAAGAAGAAAAAGCTGAAGAAGCTCCTGCTGAAGAAGTTAAGGCGGAAGAAGCTCCTGCTGAAGACAAGAAAGAAGTTATGGAAGCATTGCTTGACATAGCAGCTGAAAAAGTTTCTGATATTATGAAAGAAGCTGTTAACAATATGCCTATTGAAGAAGGTGTATCTAAAGAAGAAAAAGAAGCTGAAATCTATGAACAAGGACAAAAACTTCTTAATGATGTAATGGAAGTACTCGAAGGTATGGTTGCTGGTACAACTATGGAACTTAAAGGTGCTCAAGTAGAAGTTAAAGATTTTGTTCAAACAGGTGGAACAGTTAATGCTGGACCTGAAGCTGGTATTAATCCTCCTTCTAAATCTGAAGATGATGAACATGAAAAGAAAGTAACAATTAAAGAATATCCTGCTCATGAAGCAGAAGAAATTGATTACAAAGCTAAATATGCCGAATCTGAAGCAGTTATGGACGACCTTGTAAAAATGGTTGAAGAAACAGCTTCTCAATATTCTGCTCTTGTTGAAGAATTCAATAAAGTTGCTACTGAACTTCAAGCATACAAATTAGCTGAAGAATTTAATGCAACTGTAGAAGAATGTGCAGACATGCTTCAAGACTTTGATTATGAAGATATCAGAGAAGAATTTATAAAGGTTATTTCTGCTCAACAAGATGAAATCTCTGAAGAAAAGAAAGAAGAAGAGAAAAAACCTGCTGAAGAAGAAAAAACAGAAGAAGCACCTGCTGAAGAAAAAGAAGAAAAAACAGAAGAAGCAGTAGAAGAAGCTAAAGAATGCGAATGTGGTAAATGTCCAGCATGTTTAGCTAAAAAAGCTGACAAGCCAGAAGAAAATGAAGAAAAAACAGAAGAAGCTGATGAATCAGTAGAAGAAGAAAAATCTGCTATTGAAGAAATTAAGGAATCTTTAGAAAATGTTAAAGATGTTGTTATTTCTGAAGCTGAAGAAGAAGCTCCAGTACGCAAGAATAAAGCATTTTCAGTATTTGGAAATTCTATTTCTGAAAGCAAATCAGTTCATAAAGGTAAAGCATTCTCAGTGTTTGCAGACTAATAAATTAGCAACATAAAAATGTTATTACATTTTATATCGTATAAAAGAAAGTCATATTAATAAGAAATAATGGAGAAATTTAAAATGGCACAATTCAAAACAGTAGAAGACGTTAAACAAGCGTTCTTAGTTAGAAGCAATGGCTCTGACTCAATCCCTAATCACGCTGGTATTCGTTATAGTGACATTGACAAACACGCTCACATTGTTGAAAGATTGTTAGACACAGATTACAACAAAATATCTGGTTTCACATTCTCTGAAATTATGGAAGCTGTTTCTACAGTTGCTACTAACTACAATACCCCAGAATATGTAAACCAAGCTAGACAAGGTGCTGGTGCAATCCCTGTATCTGAATCTTATGCTACAACTGAAAGCGAGTATTATGCTTGCAACGAATCATTTGATGGCACAATGGTTTCTCAATCACCATACCCAATGCCTGCTGTATCTTTGGTTACATATCAATATGAAAAATCTGTAATTCCTTTCCTTTGTCACCAATTTGACCTTAAAGGAAACCAAGGTATGATTTACTTCACAGAAATTACAGCTAAAAATGCTAAAGGTAATGTTGCAGCAAAAGACCTTTTAGGTAAAGCTGACGAAATGGGCGTACACAATGTAGCTTTTGTTGGTACAAGAGCAGTTAATTACGCTCCAGATGATGCTACTAATTGGCCTGTAACTGCATCTGGTACAACTCAATACACTTTAAAAACTGGTGTTAAACTTCAACCGGGTTCTGTAATTGTTACATTGCCGGGAACTGAAGGTGCTTTGGTTGACATTGCATTCCCAGAAGCTAAAGAAGATGTTGCTCACCAAATGCTTTGTATCAACGGTAACTTTGCACAAGGTACTGTAAACTATGCTACAGGTGATATCGTTGTTACTTTGGCTTCAGCTCCTACAACTGCTGGTGTTAAATTCGTTGCTAACTTCGCTAGAGATATTGAAGAACCTACAACAACTAACATGGCTGAAGTAGAAGTTGACCTTAAGAGCAAAAGATTAGTTGCTGAAAACTTCTCAGTTAAAACTCACACTAACCTTTACCAAGAAGCTCTTGCAAAAGCTGTATTCGGTATTCAATGGAACTCAGTTGTTGATGATGCTTTATCAGCTCTTTACAACAAAGAAATTGCTAACAAAATCACTTCTGAAATCCGTGGTAAGATTATAGCTGCTAACAAAGCAACTCATGATATTTCAAATGGTATTGTTGATGCTACTAATAACCTTGGTGGTAACAATGCACTGTTCAATGTACAATTCATTTCAGTTGTAATGGGTAAAATCAAAAAACTTATTCAAACTGCATCTGGTTTGGCATTGACTCGTTTGACTTCTATCGTTATCAACGCTGATGTACTTCCTATAATCGAAGCATTACCTAAGTACAAACAAGCTGAAAACCAATTTGAAGACAACATGGGTGGTATGGTTCTTATCGGTATGTATGATGGTATTCCTGTTCTTTGCGGATATGCTCCAATTGTAGAAGCAGGCGAAGTTATTGGTATCTTCAAGTCTAAAAAACAAGACTTCTTGACTCCATATGCTTTCGGTACTTTCATACTTCCTGTATTGAGAGACATCTATGACCAAAACAACCTTGCTGTTACTAGAAAACAATTGATTTCAAGTGCAGCTGGTGAAGTTGTAGCTGAAAGATTGGCTGCTCAATTGACAATCAATGGTATTGACGATATAATCTAATTTTCAGATTAAACTAAATACTAAAAAGACCTCCTTATTAGGGGGTCTTTCTTTTATAACTTGACAAGACTGTAATCCCATGATATACTATTCATGTACAATTATATTTTAATGTAGCAAACTATTAATAGGAGAAGAGAAATGTTTGTTCATAGTTTATTGAAAGAAGAAATTACGTACAGGGCTCATGGTAGAAAATTTATTATCAAGCCGGGTATGAATAATTTAACAGGTATTACTAAAGAAGAATTAGTAAGAACCTTTGGTGATGTTGATTTAGTTTTTGTAACTGATGAAACTTGCACACCTGTAATTGAAACTCCTGCTGAAGTACAAGATGCACCAGCAGAAAATCCAGAAAAAGGAAATGATGTATTAAAAGATGAAGGTGACAAGGCTGGTGAGGCTGACCAAGCTGATAATGAACCTAAACCTGATAATGCACCTGCTAAACCTGAAGCTGAAAAGAAAGAAGACGGTGAAGCTGTTAAGACCGAAACAGCACCTAAAGCACCTGCTAAAGCTCCAGCAAAAGCAACTGTTAAAAAAGCAACTGGAAAGAAAAACAAGTAATTTCATAATAGGTTAAGTAGATGTTATATTTAGAAGAGAGCGTAGAAACTATATTGGCTGAAGAAGGTCAAGACCTTTTAGGTTTATCATTCCTAACAGAAGTTCTTGGCTTGACTATGAAAAAAATGGATAATCTCTTTAGAAAGAGTGCATTACAATATTCTCGTAGAAGACCAATAGAAGAAACTCGTACATTTGAAACTCCAACAGGGTTTGATATAGCAACATTACGCATGCCAGAAGGTGTGCGTGCTGTTAAGGCTGTAAGATACGCAGTTTTAGAGGAGTTACCACGTTACTACGTTGATGATTTTGGTAAGTTATCTTATGAATACGAGGAACATTCTCGTCTATTAAAAGTATGGCCTCCAATTTCACCACTTCGTGTATCATATACCAGAGACCTAGAAATTACTAAAACTCGTAAAATAGTAGGTTCGTCTCTAATATCAGAGAACGAAACCTATTATTATACAGAGTTGCCTACTGCACCTATGAAAGAAACTTTAAAACTTAAATTAGGTGATTTTACTATAAAAAAGGTAGATGAAAGAATTGAAACTGTTCCTACTGCATATGATTCTGAAGACCAAGAGATATGGGTATTAGAAGGTAGTATGGGTACAGGAACCTATAATACAACTACAAGAGAATTAGAAATTAATTTTGATGAAGATAATGAAGAGCTTATGAAGGGTGGAAATTTGTTCTATGAATATTATCCACAATATTATGTGTTGCCAGATATAAGTCTTCAAGATGAAATATTTAATAAATTGTTTGCTAGTAAGATTTTAGAAGCACTTGCTTCATTAAGAGCACAATCTACGCAGGAAGTATTGCACAATATCGACCTTACTACAGACGAACTTTACACTCGTGTTCGTATTCTTAAACGTGAACTCAATACATTGCTTAGAAATACTATTAAATTCTCTGGTATGGCTCCAATTTAGTGGGAGGTTATTATGAACTTACACGACCTTATCAGAGGTACAAGAAGAGTAGAATCTGACGGTACTTGGGACACAAGTAAAGATTTTAGAAGAAAAGAGTTTGGTCAGATTATAGATATTAACACACAAGGTTCTTATAATGCTAGGCACAACACCTTGAGTGTTGTTATGTATATTACTTCGTCTACTCAGAAATATAGAAACATGGGAAGTGCTTCAACTTTTGCTAAACAAGTACAAACACATTATTGTGCTATTTCATTCAAAAATGTAGAACAATATGTTTATGATAATATTCAAGAAAGAATAACTCTATGGAATGAACGAAATCCAGAGCGTCCTATAGCCTCTTTACAGGACTTTATTGATAAAGCATTAGAAGAACATCCTAGAACAATTCCAGTAGAGGTTAATGACGACCGTGTTGTCCTTAGAACGAAGATTGATTTATCAACTGAATGTGCAGTTAAATGTACTTGTGCTCATTTCTATTTTACATTTGCATATTATTGTGCACAAAGAAAATGTTACATAGGCGAAGCACCAGCACCTTATAAAAGACGTAGAAAAGCAGAATGGAAATATAATTCAAGAAATAAGAATGGTGATGTGGGATTATGTAAACACTTACAACTTCTATTATCATTTATTTTAAGACCAGATGGTGGTATAAATGGTCAAATGGAATATGCTGATGCTTCTATAAATACTGTTTCTAATACAAATAAAAGATTGTATGGATTGGACGAAAATCAATTAGGAAAAGAATTAAAAACATCTATCGCTAATTATGAAGAAGGTGTTTATGAAGAGTTTAAATCAACTCAATTAAGTAAAGCAAAGAAAGAATATAGAGAATTTAATCAAGCTAATAAAGAGCAAAAGATTTTAGGCAAAGGTTATTCAAGTGCTGACGAGGATTATAATATATGGGAATAAATAAACCAACAACTTACTGTTTTGTTTGTGGAAGTTCAAATACATATAAGGGGAAATGTTTAGATTGTGGGTATGAGTTCCCTTTTAAGTTCCCATGCCCTTTACATAATGGCTCAATGTCATGTCTATTTACAAAGAAAGTATGCAACAAACGCTTTGATTATGGGGATTGTGAAGTCTACCAAGAGCACGGTTAAAATTAAATTTTAGTTCAGGAAATTAATGGAGACTGTTATGGATAAATATCAAGAATTGGTTAATAAAATTGCAGAAGAATGTATTAGAGAGTGTACTGGTATGATTCCGGGCATGATTCCTCCTTTACTACCTGTTGGTCAAGAAAATCCAGCTAAAACTGAAGCTGATAAAAAGAAGAAGAAAAAGAATGAAAAATAGTCATGGAAAAACATTATTAGGGGCAATAAACAAAGATTATGTTTATGTGTCAAATAGAATGACCACAGCTTATGAAAAAAGATATGGTTTATATTGTGATTTGTATTTTCCTAGACATATTAAAAGACCTAAAAGTCAGAATTTATTAGATGCTAACTATCGTAATAAGTATGCTAATGAAGGTGAATATAGCAATAGTAATATATTTGAACCTCATGAAACTCCTACTTATAATGATGAACCAGATGTTAAACAAGTCAAATTTTATATACCTAATTTATTAAAGAAGGAAAATGTTAATTCTCCAGATTTAGAATTTGATTCAATATTTCTTAGCGATTATGAAAAAAGACCTTTTATTGAAACAACTAAAAAGAGAGAATTACCTATAGGTACTAAAGTTGTAGTATATATTGAATGTTCTAAAATGTATTTCTTTGTTGACAATAAAATAGTTGTTAATGGTGCAAATGGTCATATGCTCTTAAGAATGACTTTAGCTCCATTATTAGAAGAAGGTGATGAAGGCGATAATGAGGTGCTAGGTAATGTCGAGTACTAATTTCTTAAATAATGCTTTAGCACAATTATTTGATGACATAGAAGATAAATGTCATATAAAAATAAACTCTTTCACTGCAAATGATAGAGCACAACGTAATGGTATAAATGCTGACCAAGAATATATGCAAATGTACCAAGAAGAAGAGGATAATAGAATTTATAAATATTTATATGACCCAGATTTAAACTTTGATTTTAGATTTCATCAACGTATGGCTCGTATAAATTACGGTAAACGTCAAGAACCTTGGTGTTGTTTAATGTTTAATACAGATACAGTCCAACCACTCACTAATATACTTTCCCATGTATATGATGGCTTAAAATATGTAAACACAGATGAAGTTGACACAGAAGGTTTCCCTAAACAGAAAGCTGTAGAATATAAATTTAGAAGGGTGCTTTGTCCTGTTAACTTTGTCTTAATTAGCAATGAATTAAGTTATTTATATCAGATACAAGAGAAAATAGCTATGTATTTTGATAGGTGGATAAATTTCACTTATAGTCAACAATTATGTTGGACTAAAAATCCTGCTGAAGATGACCACTATGCATTAGTAGGAGCTGCTCAAAATATTAGACAAGTGAATCTTGATAAATTAGATACTGAATCTAAAGGTTCTTTGGCTATGGTAGCATACTCTTTTGAACTTATTTATTATGTCGTTGAAACGAAATATCAAGAATATAACTTATTAGAGAGAATTATTGTTGAGGTTAAAGAAGCAAAGACTGGGCAACCTTTGTTTGTTTCTGTTTATGAATAGAAATAATTACATTTTATAGCAGTTCACAACAAAAACTAAAAGTTATATTTTAGTGCAGATAATACACAGAAAAGACTTAATAATGGAGAAAAGAATATGACACGTTTATTGCCGGGCGTATATGTTAGATTCCAAGACTATAGCACTCTCCCAGAAGGTACTAATAATCTTACTGTAGGTTATGTATTACAATCTAAGAGAGGTCCTATTAAGCAGGCTGAATTAGTAACAAGCCCTACTGACTTCCTAAGTAAGTTCACATTCTCTGGAAGTCCTACAATTAAAGATGATAAAACTTTCTGGTCTATCTTACAAGTTCTCAGATACACAAATCAAGTCTATGTAGTTCGTGCAGCTAAAAATGCATTATTTGGTGGAATTGGGTACACCACAGAGGGTGGAACTTCATTTGCTAATGGTAAAGCTGACTTAGATGTTTACGATTCTGCTTCTGGATTTGGTGAAGGCGAAATCCTTGCTATTACAGGTGTTGATGCTGGTGCTTATAATAATGATATAGGTATTGGTATTACATCTTATGTTGATAGCTTTGGTCAAGCAATTTTGAAAGATTACTTTGAAAGTACAGAAGCTATGATGGCAGCCAAACCGTTCATGATTACGGTTGTTGATATGAACACAGACGAAACATTAGAAGAATTCTTATGTTCTCGTTTGGATAATGCTAAAACATTTGATGGAACTCCTTTATTTGTTGAAACAGTAACTTCTGGTTCAGCTTATATTAAAGTATTCAATAATGAAGCATTAGTTGGCGATATTCCTAGTACAACTAAGACTATCAATGTTAGACAACGTAATGAAAATACAGGTGCAATTGAAACAGTTGAAAAAACTGTATTAGATTATCAAAGAATGGCTGGTGGTGCTGACGGTGATGCTTTAACAGTTGAAGACCTTGTTGGTGCTTTAGATGTATTTAGTGACAAAACTATTCCAGTATCTTTACTTGGTAATGGTTCTGGTCCTCTTTATGAACATCCAACATATCAAGCCTCTCTTATAGCTCTTGCAGAAGAAAGAAAAGACTGTATGGCTTTCTTGAACTCAAGAGAAACTGACGAAAAGGCAACATTCAATTCTAAAAAAGCATCTAATATAATTACATATAAGAAAGGTGCTGGTACTATTGGTGATACACTTCCTAGTGGTAATACTTCTTACTTGGCTTGTATGTATGCTCCTCACGTTAACTACTCTGATGTTTTCAACAGCAGACAAGTTAAATTAGGTGCAGATTCAACCGCAATTGCTGGTTGGTTAAATGTTATCCTAAATACTGGTTATCCTTACGCTTTTGCAGGACCTCAAGATGGTTTAGTAAATGGTGTATCGACTACTTGGAAAATAGGTGATATGTCTGGTGAAGCAACAAACTTAAATGATGCTTCTATCAACTACATTGCTTATGACGCAAAGGTCGGTCGTTATTATATGCAATGCCAGAATACATTACAAATTGCAAACTCTTCTTTAAGAAACATTGGTGCAGTACTTAACATATTGGATATCAAAGAAACTTTCATGACATTCTTGAAAGAATACTTACAAAAACCAATTACACCTCGTTTAAGAGAAGAAATTTACGATAAATGTAACACTTACTTGAAAGACCAGATTTTAGGGGCTGATAGATGTGTTAACTACTCATTTGTTGATGCAACTTCAGATTATGATTTAAGTAATAATACTTTGAGATATGTGTTAGCTATTGCTTTGACTCCTTATGCTCAAATCATTAGATTAGACATGAACATTGTAAATGCTAATTACGACTTCTCAATTAGTCAAGGTTAATCGGAGGAACAATAAATGGCATATTACAATTTATCTCAGACAGGTGGAACAAACCTACACACGACCTTCAGATTTGAATTAGAAGTTGTAACAGACGCTAATAATGGAGTCTTAGGGTTGAGTGATAAGTTAACAGCGTTCATTACTAAATGTGATGTACCTTGTGCTCCCGGTACTGCAATTCCTTGGAGAATGCCGGGTGGTATGAGAAGTTGGCAAGCTGGTTGGAGAAGCACAAAAGATATTAAGTTAGAATTTGTTGTAACTTCAGATACAGCTCAGTCATGGATTAGAACCCTTGAAAAATGGGGTGATGCTTGCTATGACCTAGAAACTGGTAATAATGCTGGTAAAGCTGGTTATTCTTCTAATGCTCTTCAAATAAGAGTTAAGGGAGAAGATGGTAAAACTCGTTATAGATTTAAGATTAAACGTGCTATTATCCTTAATATGGATTATGGTCAGTTAAGCTCTGAAAGTAACGAATTACTAAAGATTAGTTGTGACATAGCTTATGATAAATATGAAATCTATGACGCTAATAATTCTTTAATTCAAACATCATCTAACTAATTCCACAATATAATTTAAACACAAACAAGAGTGCCACTTAAATAGTAGTGGTACTCTTTTATATTTTAAACTAGAGGTATATTAAATGGCTGAAAATAGTTATAAATTAGAAGGTCACGTAGTAACAACTAATATTCCAACAGACTTTGGTAATTCTAATAGTGACCGAGTATATGAAAAACTCGGTGAAAACACTTTTGCAATTGGAACAACATATAATAATGTTGTTCATTCTTCAGATGCTATAAGTCTTTTTACACTTGATATGGCACAAAGTTCTTTCTTTACATTAGAGATAGAAGGATTAACGGAATTAGAACCAGCAATGTATCATTCAGCTACAGGACCTAATAGTAAAAAAGCTGATGGCTATAAAAGATTTTTACCTATAAAGTCATTAGATTATACACCTGTTTCTATGGAAAATAAAAATTTTAATGCAGGAATTTTTCAAGATTTATTTATTATAGAAAAAAGAAAATTAGGCATGTTAAATATTACACTTTTAGATACAAGTGATAATATTTATGAGTATGCTGTTACAGATTGGTTTAGTTTACCAACTAATAATACGGTGCAAATAAAAGAAGATGGTTCAAATAAAAATAAATTAGAAGTATATCATGGATATGTTGGGTTTTTAGTTGATTGGGCTAAAGTGTGCAGATATAATGAGTATACTGTAAGAGGTGAAAAATCTAAATCATACGAATTTATGGTGTTACCTACAGGTGATGTAAAAATTAGTAGAGCATACGATAATAATCAGCTAAAAGAAATTAGTTTTTCTGTCATTATTGGCAGTGATATAACATTATTATAAATAGGAGGAAATATATTACAATGGACGGACAATTAGTTAGATTAACAGATTTACCTTCAAAAGGTAAAACCTACCCAGATGATATGGAAATTTATGTTAAACCTCTTAGCATAAAAGAACAGATGGAAATGGATAGGTATGGTATATCTCAAGCAGAATATTATCAAATTCTTCTTGATGGTATAACAATTAAAGGGAACTACAATGTAAATAATCTTTGGTATCATGATGTTCAATTTATGGATATTATTAGAAGATTATATACTTTTGACCAAGAGGAAGAAATAGAAATTGTTGGGTACCCTTGTAGTGACAGATATTGTAGTGGAAAAATTAATTATAGATTTACTGTAGACCAAATACATTATAGCGACTTTCCAGAAGATATATTTGGTAAAGAATATACATTTTCTGATGGTTTAACAGTAGTTGTATTCCCACTTACAATATTAGATTTCATTAATTTAAGTAAAAAGTATGTTTCCAATGGGCAAAGTGCAAATCATTCAAATGCTTTGTTATCATACTTTACTTATTGTATTAAAGAAGTCAAAGATAGAACTTTCAAAGATGATAAGCATCAAGCAGAATTTTTGATTGACTATTTAGGTAGTTTAACTAAATATAAAGACCAGAAATTATTACATCAAATTGAAGATGATACGGTTGTAGGTGTGTTACCTTTTAAAGCAAAATGTCCTGAGTGTGGAGCTGAAGTTGAGGTAAAAGTAACACCTTATTCTACCTTTCAGCAAGATTGATGTTTATATGTTCTGTACAATGTTTGGATTCGATAGAAAAGAAATTTTAAAATTAATACATTTGTTAATTCAAGCAAAATATGGAACATATACAGAACTAATTAATATGACTTTACAAGAATTATCAGATGTTCTAAAAGTTATAAAATCAATAGAACAAGAAGAAACTATTTCAGGTGTAGGATTATAATGGCTACTAATAATAATTCAAGAACTCCAGAACAGCAAACCGCAGTTATGATGAAGCAGGTACTAACTCAATTAGGGTACCTTAATAATACCTTTGGTGATGTTAGAAATACTTTAAATGAAATAGCTGTTGGTAATGCTCAAGAGAAGGACCGTTTAACTGATATGATGTCTAAAATGTTGGACTCTTTGGGGAAATTAGGTCCTGAAATGCGTGTAGCTATGAAGGAAGCTAAGAGTTCTGAAGATATATTAGAGGCTTTTAATAAAGCACTTCATGGTAACACTGGTTTTACATCTGGTCAAAAAGATGCTAATAATCCCTTACTGAATAGTATTTTAGCCTCTTTAGAACAAATTAGAGAAGATAATGAAGCGTATACTACGGCTGTAATGCAGTTAATGCAAGATAATCAAACCGATTTTAAAGCAACATTTACTTCATTTGGTGATAGAATTACTAAGTCTATAGAAGATTCTAACCAAGCCCTAATTGATAATATTAATAGTAGTGAAAAAAATAGTTTACGACTTTTAGGAAATAAAGAAGACCGTGACCGTAATATGCAGAAAAGTTTTTTAGCCAAATTAGGTGGTTTGTTAGCAAATTCTAAGCCTGCTAAAACTGCTAAAGGTGCTCTTAAGAACTTTTTAGATTTTTCATTACTTTATCAAGCTAGTTTACCGGGAACTTCTGAGTTCAGACGAAAATTAAATTTAGCTATGGTAAAAGCAAATGTGCCAGAATTGGCTATTGATGCTTTTGGACTAGCAATAGCTATGGCTTTCGGAGGTCCTATAGCTGGAAGATTATTTAAAGGACCAGCAGGTAAAGCAATGTCTAATGCTTTACCAAAAATTTTTAGGGGTAGTGGTAAATGGGCACCTTGGCAGAAAAGTTATGCTCAAGAATTAAGAAATGCTCGCTATGCTGTTAAATATAGTCATGGTACAAATCCAATGTCAGAACTTATGCATGTTAAAGAAAAATATTCTGGCATGTATAGAACTGCTCAAATAGGGGACCAATGGGTTACACAAGGAGTCAAAAATGCTCATAATGCTAAATTAGCATTAAATGCGACTAAAATTGGAGCAGGAGGATTACTCAGAGGTCCTGTAGGTTTATTAGCATCTTTAGTAGCTACCCCAGCAGCTAATTTTGCAACTGGTTTAGGAGCCGACCCTAGATGGGCACATAGTATTTCTGGGGCTGTACAAGGGGCTGCTTGGGGAACAATGGGCGGTCCTTGGGGTATAGCAATTGGAGCTGGTTTAGGTGCAATTATTGGTCTTATTAAAGGAAATAATGATAAGAAGGAAAAAGAAGAAGCTGAAAAGAAAAAATTAGCTAACAGTCAATTAAAAGTTTTAGAGGATATTAAAGAAGGTCAAGAGAAAAAACATTGGTGGGAATTTGGTAAAGACAAGAAAACATTAGGAGATGACCCAAAGCCAACTCGTGGCTCTAAAAAAGCAGTTCCGATAAATAATGAATTAACATCAGGTGCTTTTAGGGTTGATACAGATGGTGATTATAAAATAGATGTAGAAAGGTGGTTATCTAATAATTCTAATTATAAAAATTTAATTGATGACGCTGGTTATAAAGCAGGTTTATATAGTTTAAGAAAAAAGAATGGAGTGTTTACTGATTTCCCTAATGATTCTACCATTATGAATAAAGGGGCAATTCATACATTAGACCAATTTCTTTTGTCAGACCTTGGTAAAAGATGGCAGAATAAACTTTATGTTACTTCTGGAACTGCTACCAAAACAAGTCCTCACACTAAAGGTGGAGACCATAATGGGGGTGTAGCTTTTGACTTAGCTTTAAAAGAAGGTGTTACTGGGAACTTACATGATTTACAAGCTGATTTAGCTAGATTTGGTGCTAGAACGAATAAACAAGGTATAATACAATCATTTGTTGAGGATGAAGGGACACCTAACTATCATGTTCACTGGGCACCTTTGGCAGAAACTATTCAAAAGAATGCTAAAGTTGATGTTGCTACAGAAAATGGTAAAGTTTTATGGAGAGACCCTGAAGCAAATAGTAAATTAAAAAGTGATGCTTCTAATGCTTCAAATAATTTGATTTCTATGGCTCCATCTAATCAAATTTCTTTAGTACCAACAGGTAATGATACTTATTCAGCGTATGCAACAAATAGTTTACTATTGCTTGGTGATAGTCCGTATAGTTTTGCCTAGGAGAAATTAATGAGTAGAAAGTTATATATTGAAGAAATGTTAGATTTAAGTAGTACACAGGAAAAGGACCCAAAATTATATCCTGCTGGTGTAATTGATATAGATTGCCCTATAACTTCAGTAGCACCAATGAAAAATAATCCAGAAGTTGGTGCAAGAATGAGAATTAGGGCTCTTCTTGATACTGATATAAAGTTTAGTCTTTCTAATAAATGGGGAAGTTTAATTGATTTAGGTACCGAGTTAAGTGATTTTCAACAGCTTTTAAATATAGGACATCATAATTTACTACAATGGATTTCAGCATCTTCAGTTGGTTGGAAGGGTTCAGAACCTTTACGTATCACATTTTCTTGTTATCTTATAACTTATAAGTCAAAACAAATTAGTATTAAAGACCAAGCACAATCCCTTGTTAGTTTAGCAGCCTTATATGTTAATACTGATGGTAATCCTGTAATGAATCAAGCTACAGTAAAGGTGCACGGAGGATATGAACCTAAAGTATTTGTGGGAAATGTAGATTTACTTGGTGATAATACTACAATGGACACAAACTTAAATACTGGAAAAAATAACAAATTACCTAGTACATCTTTTAGGGACATGTATACTGCTAATGGTGATAATACTGGACTTATAGCGATTCAATGGGGTGGACCTGATGGACCTAGAATTTCTGGGTTATTATTAGAACAATGTGAAGTTGAAATTAGTGCTGTGCAGTGTGCTCCGGGGAAACCTTTATGGATTAAATTAACTCCAACCCTTAGAACATTTAGGTCTATGACTACTAAAGATGTTGAAAGAATATTTGGGGGAAAAGCATAATGTTTTCATTTAGAAATTATAAAAGTGATGAAGTATACGATTTAGGTAAGTATTTAGATTTTAAAGTTGATGTTTATGATGTTATTAATTCACCATTTCTTTTAAAGTTAAAACAACTTCCTGTTGTGCAATATTATGAAGTTGATAAAGGATTTAGGGATATTGATTTAATATCAGTAGACGCTTATGGAAATTCTTTTTTAGGATTTTATATTCAGTTTTATAACGATATATTTGATACCGTTATTCCAGAAGGTACAACTTTAAAGTTATTTAGTATAGATGACTTAAATGTATTATGTAGTGATATGAGTTTAGGTAATGTATAATGTATGTACAAGGTAAAGGTTATTTAGATATTACAATAGGGAATTTTTCTAATTTTTTAAATACAGAAAATGAACTTGAACAATTTAGAGTTACCCATCATTGTGGGGTAGCTGGAACTATATTTGAAATTGTTTTTAAAACTAGAAATAAATCTTTAGCCGACTTATTTGTTCAGAATAACTCTTTACATATATCTTATGGAGAAACTCCTACAAAGGCTCATGAATTTGATGTATGGATTACTGAAGTAAAACAAGAAGAAGATAAACAAGGATTAATTAAAATAGCTTTTGGTGCTGTACCGAATGTAGAATTATTTACTGATAGAACCCCTTGGAATTTTTATGGAAACGCAGCTCAAACTCTTTCCACATATGCTCAAGATAAAATAGCTAAAAATACTACGGATGGGGTTGGAATGGATTGTTATTGTTACAGAATCCCTAATGCTAATTTTAAAGAAAAATGGGATAACTACTGGAAAATAGAGGAACCTCAATCTTGGTATAAAAATCAAGTAACTATGGCACAATTTATATTAGAGTTGTGGCTACATATGGATTTAGGTGATGACGTACCTTTATTATCTTTTGATAGATATGGTAGTCACATACTTCTTAACACTATCAAAATATGTAAGAGTGTTGATATTAAAGATATAGCTCATTTTATTCCAGCTCCTAGGGATAGTAAAGAAAAAACTGATATTCTTTATATTGGACATTTTCACACTAAGTCATATAAATTTACTACAGGGTACGCAACTGGTTATGATACTGCTATTTATATAAATAAACTTGAAGGTGGCAAAGATAGCGTATTTATTCCTAATAAAGAAGTAGAAATGGCAACTGGTAAAAAAGCTGAAAGAAGATTTACTGGTTATCGTGCTATGGATAATAAATATCAAAATGAAAATACGCACGGTAAATATCAAGAATGTTATTATCATAATTATTATAAATTAGTGGATTTATCAAGTTTGGTTGGTAGTTTAGTTGTTAAGGGGGATGTGCCAGATACAATAGATTTAATTACTCCTGTTTATGTAGATTCTGGGGATTCTAAAACAAATGGTCGCTGGATTGTTAATACTATTCAATCAACTTTTTCTCAAACTTCTGAATATACAACAACTGTTTTTGTATGCCGTGATAACTATAATAGAATTGAAGATTCTGAAGTTGCAGCCGATAAAAATGATGACCACCATATTATTAATATAACTAATCAACAAGTATCTGATGCTTTGCAGTCTGTAAGAAATCTTAGAATTGCGGTAGCAAGAGCACAAAAGCTATTAGATGGTACTGCAAAGGCTGAATTACAAAGTTATTGCCAGAAAGTTAAATATGATTTTCTTACCATGTTTAGGGTTAATGGAAGAGTTGTAGATTTAACTACCAGACTTGGTATGATGCATACACTTATTGTTCTAGGTAATGATATTATGAATGGTTTAATTGATAAATTATTCCCTTATCCATATAATATGGTGTTGCACGACTTTTTAATTAATAAACCTTCTTTATTAACATTGTTATCACAACTTATACAAAATGTATTACCAGCACAGTATAGGTCTTTATGGGGTGACATACTCGCATTATTGGCTGAAGTTAATTTAATTATGAGTACAATACATCAGAAAAATTCTAAACATGTATCTGCTCAAGTGGTACGTTCTGGTGATAGTTATTCGTCAGATAGTGAAAATAAAAATGGAAATAGTAAAGTATTACAATTTAAAGAGGGTATTGATGGAGAATTTGAATTTGAAAATAATTCTTCAGCTATTACAACTGATGAAATAGAAGGTGGAAATATGGCTATAGATAAAACTGAGGATAATATAGAAACTATTAGTAATATAACAGATGAAATGCTTGATAATATGGATGAATTAGATATTCCTATTCCTAATATCACATTAAATGAATCCGAATCATTATTAACTACAGAGGATTTGAAAGAAGCTGTTGCTGAAAAAGTAGAAGAACATTTAAGAAATCAAGGTTATCTTGATGGTGTTGAAACAGCATACTTTATATCTGTTTTACTTGGTAAGAAAAAATTAGACTTTAATACAATTAAGTTAATTAATAGCAACAAAGGTAATATGTTATATGCACGTTTCTGGGGCACTTATAGTGGCGAATTAAATAAATTAGGTAGAGTTATAGACATTACTAATAATGTCATCACTGTGAGCCACGCAGACCTCTTAGATGAAGTTTTTGAAGATGACACTGTAGTTGTTTCTGGTATTCCTTATTCAAGTGGTTCATATACCGTTGATTCAATTATTCGTAGACATATTGAAACAGAGAATGAAGACTACTATAATACTTTAATTACTACTAAAGAAAATATTCAAGAGTATACAGATACTCCTATAAGAACTTATACAACTTTGTGCAAGGTTTCAAAGGTAACATTTGGGCACACTTTAGAAGTATATGATGCAGAAACTGATACAATGGTACCAGTGACAAACTTAACAGCTATTCATATTCCCGGAAGAGTTGTTAGAGGTCAAGTTGAAAAATTCCTTGCACCAACATTACCTATTTCTATAACTAACTTAGGTCAAGATGGATATTGTTCTGTATATAGGTCTGAATATGATTCAAAAAATAAAGAAACAATAGTTTATACTCGTACAATTTTCAGTTATGATACTATTGAAAATGATAATATGGTATTGCAAGTTGTTGTAGAATCTGATAGTGCAGCTTCTATATCTAAATTAAGCAATCATACATTTACAGAATTTTACATTAAAAACAGTTTCAAAGATATTTATGCAACTGTCCCTTGTACTAAAATTGTTAGTGCTTTGAGAAATTCTAAAGTATGGGTGGCATTACCACAAACTGAAGGGAATGTTTTATTCTACTTAAATAATCAGCTTGCTGAAATGGATATTCTCAGTGGTGTAAATCTCGGTTTATATAATGCTGGAGGTGCTCCATTATACTATAATGTATTTATGAGCAAAGATACCTTCAACAGTAACAACGTAATATTAGAAATTAGGAAAGAGTCTTAATTATATTTTACAACGGAGATAAGTAAGACATGTTAGTAAAACCTTTTGGTAATTTATTTGAAGCACAAAGACCTACTGAAGATGAAACATATAGGGGTATTGTTGTAGATAATCTGGACCCTAAAAAATTAGGTAGGGTTAAAGTTCTAATTTCTATTTATGAAGATTTAGATACAGATGATATCCCTTGGGCTTTTCCAATGCTTTCAACCTTTTTAGGTAACAGTCAAGATTCTATTTCTTTT